>OOBU01000164.1_pt1 | contig 44799 bp, 29 predicted proteins | sample 1671501 | NCBI WGS metagenome assembly OOBU01 (sample SAMN06348163, study PRJEB24527) | human gut metagenome | biome: human gut; feature: ankylosing spondylitis patient; material: feces | host: Homo sapiens | place: China | collected 2015-10
GAGTGCAAAAGTACTAACTATTTTTCATTCCACCAAATCTTTTCGCAAAAAAGTTGAGATTTTAGCTATAATTTAACATCTATAAACAAATAAACCCATTTTAGAAGCTATTTCTGCCTATTTTAAAGGACTAAATAAAAACTACATATCAAATTAGGAAATACACCTGTGATAGATTTAACTAGGAGCATGTAGAATAGAGAGACATGCATACGAATTTTCCTTCTTTATCATAATGTACGCGCCCAATAACATATTTTTTATCTTATCTAAACCTACACAAGCATCCCCCTAAACATTCTATCCAGCTATGCACTTAACAATAAATCCACTTATTTTTCTATATTTTTTAATTCTTGATTCCATTTCAATAGTTTTTACCACTCTTTCCACCCTCTTTCTTGATGAGCATGTGGTAGAGACCATCGCTCTTCAAAAAATTGATATCGGCATCGATGGTAGCATAGCCCCAGTCGAAGAGTAGCTTAGGAGTGGTGAGTTTGGTGAATGTCTTAAAAGATCTGAGGTGCCATACACGGTTGATGGTGCTCCAATCCTTATAAGGAGATGTAGCTGTGGCAGCATCGCAGAAGTTCTGCATGCCCTTGCGAAAATCGAAGGTAACGCTGGTCCAGTTCGTCAAATCCTTACTCTTCAGGAGATCGATACCATAGTTGTCCATTTGTGACTCTTGCGCACGCACATATCGGTGGTAACCATGATGTATCCTTTACCATTATGCATACAGGTGATGTAGGCATCACGGGTTCCGCCTTTAATGCGGGCATGCTCTTCTGGATTGAAGATAGGGTTGCCGCCATTGATGTCCTGATAGTTGTAACCATCACGGGAAATAGCGTAGGCTGTCCACTCCCCCCCTTATCGCTCATATGACAATAGAGATAACCATAATTTCCCTTTACAAGATTCTGTGCAGTCATTGGCATAGAGGCAGCCAATGCCAAGAAAACAGCTGATAATTTCTTTTTCATTGTGCTGTTGTTTCCTTAGTTTAATTATTATTAGCTGAAGTTTTTGAGTGCAAATTTATACTTTATATTTGGGAATGCCAAATTATTAAGGGAAATATGGGGAGAATTCACGAATAATGATCTTTTTTTATTGATTATTATTCATGGGACAGGCGATGGAATCGCCTGGAACGGGGGCAGAAGGGGGGACGGAACAGAAGACAAAGGAGAGGGAGGAAAGAAAAAAGGAAGGAAGGCAAAAGGAAGGAAGGAAAAAGGAAGGAAGGAAAAAGGGAGGAAAACCTCATCACTGAGGTCAACCTCCCTACACTTATAGTTAAAAATAACCGATTTATTTGTTCAGGAACTTATCTACCTGGGCAGCAATCTTTCTGCCGCTTGCCATGGCGCGTACTACCAAAGAGGCACCGCTTGCTGCATCGCCTGCCACGAATACATTCTCGGCAAATTCAGGCTGCTGTGGCTTCAGGAAGCCCATTGCCAGGAATACAGCCTCAGCCTTGATTATTTCTGGCTCACCAGCCTCTACCATCAACGGACGGCCACCCTCAGGGTTTGGTTTCCAATCAATAGGCTGAACCTTCACACCCGTCAACTTTCCATTCTTGCCGAGGAACTCCAATGAGTTGATGTTCCAGCGACGTGTACATCCTTCCTCATGACTGGATGTAGTCTTCAGTGTGCGAGGCCAGTTTGGCCAAGGATTCTTAGGATCCTCAGGACCCTCTACTGGCTTAGGCATGATTTCTATCTGGGTTACGCTCTTGCAACCCTGGCGATGAGCAGTACCGATACAGTCGGAACCTGTATCACCACCACCGATTACCAATACATCCTTGCCCTTGCAGTTAACCAGTTCGTCCTTAGAGAACTCCATACCTGCGAGGATACGGTTCTGCTGAGAAAGCAGCTCGAGGGCGAAATAAACACCCTTCAACTCTCTTCCAGGAATTTTCAGGTCGCGGGCTGTCGGTGTACCGGTAGATACCACGTAGGCATCGAAGCCTTCTGGCAACTTGGTAACATCAATCTGCTGATTGTATTTGAATTCGATGCCCTCTTCTTCGAGAAGACGAAGACGGCGGTCGATGATGCTCTTGTTGAGTTTGAAGTTAGGAATACCATAACGCAACAGGCCACCGGCATTCTCACGTGCCTCGAACACTGTTACCTTATATCCCTTGTGGTTCAACTGGTTGGCAGCTACCAGTCCCGCAGGACCGGCACCGATGACAGCCACCGTCTTGCCATTACGCTCCGGAATCTCAACATGCACATAATCCTCAGAGAAGGCGTGCTCCACGATGGCACACTCATCCTCACGGTTGGTGGTTGGCTCATGATCCATGAGATTCAACACACAAGCCTTCTCGCAGAGTGCAGGACAGATGCGCCCTGTGAACTCCGGGAAGTCGTTGGTGGAATTGAGGAGGCGGTAAGCCTGCTCCCAGTCGCCCTTGTAGAGGGCATCATTCCACTCCGGTGCCTTGTTGCCCAGCGGACAAGCCCAGTGACAGAAAGGCACACCACAATCCATGCAACGTGAAGCCTGCTGTCGGCGGTCGTTACTATTCAATGTCTGTTCTACCTCGCTGAAGTCGAGGATTCTATCGTGAATTGGTCTATAACCTGCTTCCTTGCGAGGTATAGTCAAAAATGCTTTTGGATTTCCCATCGTTATATTCAGTTTATAATTTATAGTTTATAGTTTATAGAGGCTAACGCCCTTGAGCACGGAAGTCCCTATCAACTATAAACTATTAACTATTAATAATCTCGCTGCATATCCGCAATTTTCTGCTGCAACTTCTTTACCTGCTCCTCCTGGAGAACTCGCTTGTACTCGATTGGCACTACCTGGATGAAATCCTCTACGTAGTGGTTCCAGTCGTCGAGCATGGTACGGGCGAGTTTACTGCCAGTGTAGAGATAATGCTGACGGATCAGCTCGTGCAACTCCTTGCGATAGGTGCTGTCCTCCACGAGGTTGATCTCCACCATATCCATGTTACAGAAGTAATCGAAGTTGTGGTTCTTATCCCATACGTAGGCAACACCACCACTCATACCAGCGGCGAAGTTACGGCCGGTTTCACCGAGCACTACTACTCTACCGCCCGTCATGTACTCGCAGCAGTGGTCGCCAGCACCCTCAATCACGGCGATGGCACCGGAGTTACGAACACCGAAGCGCTCGCCTACCTTACCATTGATATACAACTCACCGCTTGTGGCACCATACAAACCAGTGTTACCGGCGATGATGTTATCCTCAGCAGAGAAGTTGCTGCGGATAGGAGGAAGGATGGAAACACGACCTCCTGAAAGTCCCTTGGCGAAATAGTCATTGGTCTCACCTTCGAGTTTGAAATCCACTCCCTTAACCAGGAAGGCACCGAAGCTCTGACCTGCAGAACCCTTGAACTTCACGTTCACGGTCTTGTCTGGAAGACCAGCCTCACCATATTTCTCGGCAATCATACCGCTCAGCATCACACCGGCAGCACGATCGGTATTCTTGATGGCAAAATCGAGGTTCACCTCTTCCTGGTTCTCGATGGCACGCTGTGCACCACGAATCAACTGCTGGTCGAGTACATTGTCGAGGTCATGAATCTGCTCGGTAGTATGATAGAGCGAGCAATGACCTGTCTCACGATGCAAGAGACGAGAGAAATCGAGCAAGTCGGCCTTCTCCTTGATGCTCTTGGCCACCTCTGGCTCTACGGCATCCGAACCCTCGGTAGGAACAATCTCCTCATCCTTCTTGCGGATGATGAGCTCGGTATGACCGATGATATCGTTCAATGAGGTGTAACCCATCTCTGCCAGATACTCACGAACCTCCTCAGCGAGGAAGCGGAAGTAGTTGATAAGATACTTGTAGCTGCCACGGAAGTGCGCACGGAGCTTAGGATCCTGTGTGGCAACACCCATAGGACAGGTATTCAAGTTACACTTACGCATCATGACACAACCCAATACGATGAGGGCGGCAGTACCGAAACTGAATTCCTCAGCACCGAGCAAAGCCATCAGAATGATGTCACGACCGCTCTTCAACTGACCATCTACCTGCAGACGAACCTGACCACGAAGACCGTTCTTCACCAGTGTCTGCTGGGTTTCAGAAAGTCCGATTTCAGGAGAGATACCAGCGAAACGCATACTTGATGCAGGGCTGGCACCTGTACCGCCCTCAGCACCAGAGATAACGATGAGGTCGGCCTTTGCCTTAGCCACACCGGCAGCGATGGTACCCACACCACTCTCAGCAACCAACTTCACAGAGATAGCCGCCTTAGGGTTTACGTTCTTGAGGTCGAAGATGAGCTGAGCCAAATCCTCGATACTGTAGATATCGTGATGAGGTGGAGGAGAAATCAAACTGATGCCAGGGATAGAGTGACGGGTCTTGGCGATGACCTCGTTAACCTTGAAGCCAGGCAACTGACCACCCTCACCCGGTTTAGCACCCTGTGCCACCTTGATCTGGATTTCCTCTGCATTTACCAAATATTCTGTAGTCACACCGAATCGACCGGAAGCCACCTGCTTGGTTTTGCTTGAGAGGCTGATGCCATCCTGTGTAGAATGGAATCGCTCGTTATCCTCACCACCTTCACCGGTATTGCTTCGGGCACCGAGGGCGTTCATGGCGAGTGCCATTGCCTCGTGAGCCTCTTTGGAGAGGGCACCGAAACTCATCGCACCGGTAACGAAGTGCTTCACGATTTCCTCTACCGGCTCCACCTTATCTATAGAGATAGGATTCTTGCGGAAGGTGAAGAAGTCGCGGATGAAGATAGGCTCCTGCTTATCGTCAACGAGATGTGTATATTTCTTGAAGAGATCATAATCGCCCTTGCGGGTTGCGAGCTGCAGGGTGGCGATGGTCTCTGGGTTCCAAGCGTGCTTGATACCGTCCTTGCGGTAGTGGAACTGTCCCATACTTGGCAGGAACTCGAGCTTCTTGGTCTCGAATGCCTTGTCGTGCAGGCGGATGGCATCACGGGCGATGGTCTCGAGTCCGATACCGCCGATGGTGCTCACCTCTGTTCCGAAGTAGCTCTTCAGGAGGCTCTCGCTCAAACCGATGCTCTCGAAGATCTTGGCTCCACGATAGCTTCGGATGGTAGAAATACCCATCTTAGCCATAATCTTGAACAAGCCCTTCTTCACAGCCTTGATGTAGTTCTGCTCGGCTGTATGGTAATCCTCCTGAATTTTTCCCTTCTTTACAAGGTCGTCGAGGATGGCGTATGTCAAGTATGGACAGAGGGCTGATGCACCGTAACCCAACAGGAGGGCTGCATGCATTACCTCACGAATCTCACCGCTCTCTACGATGAGGGCAGTCTGCACACGCTTGCCGGCATCAATCAGATAATGATGTACGGCACTCACGGCGAGCAGAGATGGAATGGCGGCATGGGTCTCATCCACGCCACGGTCGGAGAGGATGATATAGTTGTAGCCATCATCCACGCTCTGGGCAGCCTGCTTGCAGAGTTCATCCAAAGCCTCGTGCAATCCTTCTTCGCCCTTGGCGGTTTCGAAGAGCATGTGGAGTTTTACTGTATTAAATCCCTTGTAGCGGATATTCTGAAGGATATCTAGCTGGGTATTAGTCAGGATAGGATGTGGCAGACGGACCATCTTGCAGTTGCTCTCGTCTGGGTTCAGAATACCGGAACCTACTCTACCGATATACTCGGTAAGACTCATCACAAGGTTCTCACGGATGGAGTCGATGGCAGGGTTGGTAACCTGAGCAAACTGCTGACGGAAGTAGTTGAAGAAAATCTGTGGCTGGTCGGAAAGCACAGCAAGCGGAGTATCATTACCCATAGAAGCTGTAGGTTCCTGACCCTTGGTAGCCATTGGGATGATGGTACCGTCGATATCTTCCTCGCCAAAACCGAATTCCAATTCCTTGCGAGTGAGGTTATCCACACCATTTTCCACCTTACGACCACTGCGAAGTTTCTCCAGTTCAATACGATTGGTGTTCAACCACTGGCGATATGGATGCTGGGCAGCCAGGCGCTCCTTGATTTCACCATCGTAGTAGATCTTACCTTCCTGTGTATCGATGAGGAGAATCTTACCAGGCTGCAGACGACCCTTCTCGGCAATCTCAGTAGGATCGAAATCCATCACACCTACCTCAGATGCGACTACCATCATATCGTTCTTGGTGATGGTGTAGCGGGCAGGACGCAGACCATTTCTATCGAGCATACCACCGGCGTAGCGGCCATCGCTGAAGAGCAAGGCAGCAGGACCATCCCATGGCTCCATCAGGATAGAGTGATACTCATAGAAAGCCTTCAGATCCTCAGAGATAGGGTTCTTGTCATTGAAGCTCTCAGGCACCATGACAGCCATGGCATGAGGCAATGACAAACCGCTCATCACGAAGAACTCAAATACATTATCAAGGCTTGCAGAGTCACTCATATTAGGCTGAACGATAGGAGAAATCTCACGGATATCGCCCAAAGCCTCACTGCTCAACACACTCTCACGAGCCTTCATCCAGGCACGGTTGCCACGGATGGTGTTGATCTCACCATTGTGGGCAAGGAGACGGAATGGCTGAGCCAGACTCCATGTTGGGAAGGTGTTGGTAGAGAAGCGGGAGTGAACCAGAGCCAGACCGCTTGTGAAATAATTATTGGTCAAGTCAGGATAATATTGGCGCAACTGGAGGCTGCTCAACATACCCTTATATACGATGTTCGAATTAGACAACGAACAAATATAGAAATCAGGATCGCTGACACGTTTCTCAATACGTTTACGGATAAGATAGAGGGTGCGCTCAAAGACAGGCACCTTATCATCTGTAACACCTGTGATAAACACCTGTTTGATAGCTGGTTCGTTACTCAAAGCAGCCTCACCCAAACAATCAGGGTTAGTAGGCACATTGCGGAGATGCATCAGCTGCAATCCCTCGCGTTCAATTTCCTCAATCATGATAGAGAGAATATCCTGCTGTTTCTTCTCATCCTTAGGCAAGAAGACGAGACCCGTACCATATTTACCTTTTTCTGGCACTGGGATACCCTGAAGAAGAATAAACTCATGTGGAATCTGGAGCATGATACCGGCACCATCACCCGTCTTGTTATCGGCACCCTCTGCACCACGATGACGCATGTTCTCGAGTACCTTCAAGGCGTTATCGACCAGCTCATGGCTCTTGTTACCGTGGATATTCACCACCATACCTACGCCACACGCATCGTGCTCATAGGCTGAACTGTACAATCCTTTTTCCATTTCTTGTTCGTTTTATATCGGTTATTTCTAACTATTTTTATTACTTAAATATGATGTGCAAAGTGATTCTTCACTCTTCACTTATTTATACGCCTGTTCGTGAACTCCCGCCACGGCTCTGCCGCTAGGGTCGTTCTGGTTCTTGAATGAGGCATCCCAGGCAAGGGCTTCAGCTGTAGAACATGCTACGCTAGGCACACTAGGTACGCTCTTGGCAGCGCTGTCGCTTGGGAAATGCTCGGCGAAGATAGAACGATAATAATACTCCTCCTTATTCTGTGGAGGGTTGATAGGGAATCGCTCAGCAGCATGCGCCATCTGCTCATCGCTGACGGCAGATGCGGTAATCTGCTTCAGGGTATCAATCCATGAATAGCCCACACCATCTGAGAACTGTTCCTTCTGTCGCCATGCCACTTCTTCTGGAAGCAAATCGGCAAATGCCTCACGAACCACCTTTTTCTCGATGGTCTTATCCGGACACATCTTCAAAACCGGGTTCATACCCATCGCTACATCCAGGAACTCCTTGTCGAGGAAAGGCACACGGCCCTCGATGCCCCATGCAGCCAAACTCTTGTTAGCTCTCAGACAATCGTAGAGATAGAGTTTACCCAACTTTCGTACGGTTTCCTCATGGAATGCCTTGGCATCCGGTGCTTTATGGAAGTAGAGATAACCTCCGAATACCTCGTCGGCACCCTCGCCCGAAAGCACCATCTTGATACCCATGCTTCGGATGACTCTCGCTAAAAGATACATCGGGGTAGATGCACGGACGGTAGTCACATCATAGGTCTCGATGAAATAGATGACATCACGGATGGCATCCAGACCTTCCTGAATGGTGTAGTTGATTTCATGATGCACAGTTCCGATGTGTTCGGCAACCAAACGTGCCTTTGCCAGATCAGGCGCACCCTTCAAACCAACAGCGAAGGAGTGCAGACGTGGCCAATAAGCCTTGGTCTCTCCCCCATTTTCCACACGGGTAGAAGAATATTTCTCGGCTACGGCTGAAATGACAGAAGAATCAAGACCACCACTGAGAAGGACACCGTAAGGTACATCACTCATCAACTGACGTTTGACGGAAGCCTCCAAAGCATCATGAATCTCTTTCACTGCCGCTTTCTCCTGAGGTTCAGCATCCTTCAGCTGTTCTTCAGCCTTCTTGGCATCATCAATCTGATATTTTTTCTGCATGGCAGCATACTCAAACCAATCGCGTGTATAGTAACGCTTCATGCCAGGGTTCTTGCTATAATAATAATGACCTGGGAGGAATGGCTCATAGTGGTCGCACTGACCTTCCAAAGCCTTCAACTCACTTGCCACCAGCACTTTTCCATCCTTATCATAACCAATATAAAGAGGAATCACGCCGATAGGGTCGCGGGCGATGAGAAATTCATCACGTTCGGCATCGTAAAGTGCGAAGGCAAAGATACCATTCAGTTCTTCAAGCATCTTGGAGATACGGGCGTGGAGCGCATCCTCACCTTTATATATTAAGGAATCAAAGTTGGAATCTGCTCGCATCTCACGATAGAGAGAAAGAATCACCTCGCAGTCGGAACCGGTCTGATACTGGTATTTGCCAGCAAAACGGGCACGGATATCCTGATGATTATAAATCTCACCGTTTACGGCAAGCACCTGTTTCTTGTCTGGTGCAAACAAAGGTTGGCGACCACTTTCAGGGTCAACAATACTCAGCCGCTCATGTGCCAGGATAGCAGAACCACCGCAGTAGATTCCACTCCAGTCTGGTCCGCGATGGCGAATCTTCTGGCTCATACGAAGCGCTTGCTGTCGCAATTCAGGAGTCTGCTCCTGAATATTGAAGATAGATACGATTCCACACATAAATCTTTTCCTTTCTTTTACGGTTATTTTTAACTCTTGTTCTCTCTTATTCACCTTGGCATGTCCAATCCATTCTTTTAGGAGCAAACCAAGCAAAAACAAAGCTTAAAATTACTTTTTGCTATGTTTCGGGTGCAAAATTACAACTTTTTGTTAGAATAAAGAAAAGAATAGTAGCATTTTGTCTTTACTTTATCACAACAATAACATATCAACACATATTGGATTAAAACATATAACAAACTGAAAAGAAAAATATACTATTTAATTACAATCTGTAAAATACAATCATTTTTAAGATAAACAAAGCGTATCCAGGGCATATTATACGCTCATAGATATGCAACAAAGTATCCAGGGCATTATACACAGTTTCTTACCCCCATATCATACAAAAAAAATGCCGATAGCTCTTTGGTGGAACTATCGGCATTTAAAATAAAAACTTAAACCTACCAACGTAAGATTATATCGTAAAACCTAAGAGCCTATTATGGCTGCAAGGTAAAACCTACTACCAGGTAAGCTTTCTCGGTGCTAGGGTTAGCAGCGACCTGAGCGAAGACTGGAACAGAGAAAGAATCTGTAATCTTCAAATCCTTGGTAGCTTTCAGTGAAACATTGGTAACTGCAAAACCATTGGCATCACCATAGAAAGATGTAGCAAATGGAACTGCGCCTATACTTGCTGCCCAATCACAACCGCCCAACTTGAATGGGGCTGTAGCCTCAACATATGAAGAATAAGCACGGTCACCATCCTTATTTAATCCATCATGGCCTGCAAAGTTGGTGTACCAGTTCAAGGCAACTGGACCAAAGTCATAACCTACATTTGCCTCAAAAACATGAGAAGTTTCATGTGCCTTATAGGCGAAATACTTCTCGTTAGGAGAGTTGAACCAGTAATCGGTCACGCCGATATGGAAACCACCGGTTTCATAAGCCAAGGTAAGGTCAAACTCCTTAGTATCCTCTGGCTGAGAGATACCTACACTTCCCCAAGCTGTCAGAGACAAGCCCTTGTAGCCAATACCAAGTGTTGGCTGGAGAGATACGTTACCGAGATCCTGACCACGCCAGATATACTGGTTTACAACATCTGCAGCGATTGTAGTTTCAACCTCATCCTGAGCAGAAGCAGCAGGAGCAAAAGCAACCAAACCAAGTGCAATGGCACCCATTTTCTTTATATCAAAAACCTTCTTCATATTCTCTTATTTTTATGTGATACATTTTTGTTTTTAAAAGTTTCGGCAGCAAAGGTACTGCAAATCGAAGACAATACAAAATAAATCGCGATTTATTTATATTGTTGAGATGCAGCGTACCTTATTCAAAGGTACAAATAACAACTCTGCTCGCCAAAACTTCTGCTGAAAAATCTCTCTCGCTCGCTATATGAAAGCATCTTTAGTTGTAGCAACTCTCACCATGCTCATAGATATCGAGACCTTCTTCCTCGATTCGCTTATCAACACGGAGACCAGCAATCTTCTTGATACCCCAGAAGAGGATAATACCTGTTACGGCTGCCCAAAGGTCGATGCAGAGAATGCCGAAGCACTGAGCGCCGAAGAATCCGAAGCCACCACCATAGAAAGCACCACCGTCGAGGGCGAAAAGACCGGTCATCAAGGTACCGAAGATACCGCATACACCATGTACTGAACTTGCACCTACAGGATCATCAATATGAAGCTTGGTATCGATGAACTCGATAGAGAATACCAAGATTATACCTGCCAAGAGACCGATGATGGCTGAACCCAATGGACTAACCAAATCGCAACCAGCAGTAATGGCTACCAAACCAGCCAAGATACCATTCAATGTCAATGAGAATGATGGCTTGCCATACTTGATCCAAGATGTGAACATGGTACCCAAACCACCGCAGACTGCAGCCAAGTTGGTTGTCAGGAATACGTGACTGATAGCAACACGGTTAACCTCACCAGAAGCAGCGAGCTGAGAACCAGGGTTGAATCCGAACCATCCGAACCAGAGGATGAATACACCAAGAGCAGCAGCCATCAGATTGTGACCTGGGATAGCAGTACTCTTACCATTGCGATACTTACCAAGACGAGGACCTAAGCAGATGGCACCAACCAAGGCAAGTACACCACCAACACTATGTACGATGGCAGAACCTGCGAAATCATGGAAGGCAGCACCGAAGGTGTTCATCATGAATGAACCTGCCTCGCTGTTGCAAAGCCAACCGCCGCCCCATGTCCAGTGACCCTCTACAGGGTAGATAATCAATGAAATGAAGAATGAGTAAACGCAGTACATAGAGAACTTGGTACGTTCTGCCATAGCACCTGAAACGATGGTAGCACTAGTAGCGCAGAATACGGTTTCAAACATCAGGAAGCCTTCAGTAGGAAGACCGGCTGCATTTGTATAGAAAGACAAATCACCGAAGTTAGGCATACCGATGAAACCGGCGCCATCGCTACCAAACATAAATCCGAAACCTACGAACCAGAAGAGAACGGAACCGATCATAAAATCGACAAAGTTCTTAAACAAGATGTTCGCGGTGTTTTTACTACGGGTAAAGCCCGCCTCGCAGAGGGCAAATCCCGGCTGCATGAAAAAGACCAACATGGCTGCCAAGAGCATCCATACGGTATCTACTGAAATTCCTAAATCCTGTACACTCATAACATAAAATCTTTAAAGTGTTCTTTATACCTGAAAACTATTCTCTCTCCTCCAATTAGCATTTTATTTCTCCTGCTCAGCATTATAGAGAGCGATGTCGCCTCTTTCACCTGTACGGATTCTTATGGTATCCTCTACAGGAATTACAAAGATTCGACCATCACCAATCTCGCCTGTACGGGCAGCCTCCTGGATGGCATTAATCGTTTTCTCTACGTTCTTGTCGCGCACGACAACATTCAGCAACACTCGCTCGATACTGCTGGTATCATACATGACACCACGGTAGATTCGAGCCTGTCTCATCTTGCCCTCTCCTCTTACATCGTAGTAAGAGAACCACTCGATGTCGGCGGCAAGCAATGCTTCCTTTACATCCTCAAACTTAGTCTTACGGATGATTGCTTCAATCTTTTTCATGTTAATCTCTCCTATTAATTAATTTACATTTTGTTTATTTTCTGGTGCAAAGGTACGACATTTTGCTTAATATTTCGCGTTATTGCTTACTTTTTGATGTTAATATTTTCATTTAGTTATTATTTTGCATAGTTCTTTTTAAAATACAGAACAAAATGAAAGCAAATTACACATTATTCGTTTCATTTTGAAACAAACAACAAAAAACCGCTTGAAAGGCCCCAAAGACCCCTCAAGCGGCAAACCTAAAAACAAACTTTCAACCCTAAAACTAGGGTCACTTTATTATTTAAACTTAATCTTATACCCGTATTTCCGCATATATCTGAGTTTTATAACGGAAATTTTATTTTGCCTTTATTTTGAATGTAAATTCACGATCAGCATAATGGAGACGATACTTCTCCATAGGCTTGGTCATCCAACTGTCGATGCAGCCCAAAGGATACTGGCATTTCTGGATATGCAACTGCACGAGTCCCTTATCCACCAGATCACCACTGTGTTGTCCCCATGCATGCGTCTTCTCGATACCAGAATCCAAATCCTCTACCAGATAAGGGATGGCACTGCACTCCATAGGTTCATACCCCTCGAAGGTAATCCCCTTGCCGGTGGTTGGATTAAAGATAGAGAAATAGCGGATATCGGTATGGTTACCACTCTCCTGCGGACGGATATATGGATAATATTCATCCTTCACGTCAGACTCGTACTTGCCGATAAAAGCAGAAGAATGACGATCTACGTAGTTCTCTTCAGGACCTCTACCATAATACTCGAGCTTAGAGAAAGTAGCAGGCATCTGCAACTGCAGACCGAATCTGAACAGATCGGCAACCAGAACCTCCTTGTCGGTAGTCATCTTCTGGGTAACATTCACCTCGCCCGCAGCACTGATGTCATAGCGGAGCATCAGCTGAGCTTTCACATCAGGCATATCGAAGAGAGCTGTCAGCACCACATTGTCCTTACTCACATTTTTGTCGAAAGACTTCAGAGTCATCTGCGGGTTCTTCCATACTCTCATCTCCTTCTGCAGAGATGCTCCATAGTCATTATCGGTAGGAGCACGCCAGAATTCCGGAGTCATACTTTCACGGAACTTCAACATCGGTTCACCATCTACATCGAGATAATCTATCATACCCGTCTTCTTGCCTATGGTAACAGACATTCTCTGTGCGCTGACCTTCACATAAGAGTTGGTTTCCTCCACCTCCATACTGCTTGTCTCCTGCACCTTACCCTTCTTGGTTGGTGCAGCAGCAACAGCAGGAACCGCCGGTTTGGCAAACTGATAATCACTGATGATAAACTGCTGGCGAGCCATCACCTGGCCCTTATCTACCAGTGGCTGTATGCCATCGCTTGCAAAAGCAAAGTTAAGAACAATCTCCTCCTTTGCATGCTTCGATTCAGCCTCAGCCACCGCATATTTCAGTTCATCACTCTTGATCAGTTTGGTAGCCTGAGGAGCAATACCCTTTGTTTCAGGAATCTCAACTGTAGCCAGTTTCACACCATTGGCATAAACCGTAGCTGTCAGGTTCAAGTCATCGATATTCCTGAAGAAGTTCTCGTTGTAAACCTTGAAAGCACCATTCACAGCATCCAAGTCCTTGATCCATACATTCTGATGATAGTATTGAATCTCGTAAGCATGAGGATTCAGACGGCGGTCTGGAGCAATGATACCATTACAGTTGAAGTTATAGTCACTTGCCGGATAGCGGCCGTAATCTCCACCATAAGTAAAGATTTCCTTACCGGTGACAGGACTCTTGTCACGAATGCCCTGATCTACGAAGTCCCAGATATAGCCACCCTGATACTTAGGATACTTACGGATGAGGTCACAATATTCCTTGAAACCACCTTCCGAATTACCCATGGCATGAGCATATTCGCACTGGATGTATGGTTTAACGCCATCACTCTTGCAATATTTCTCACTCTCCTCGTAGTCGATATACATCGGGCAGTAAATATCGGTCTTGCTGTCATAACCGCCACGCTCATACTGAACAGGACGGGTCTTGTCGAGCGCTTTCACCCAGTCATAGCTCTTTTCGAAGTTGATGCCGTAACCACACTCATTACCCAAACTCCATACGATGATAGAAGGGTGATTGATAAAACTTTTCACATTACCTTCATTGCGCTCGATGTGAGTCTGGAGATACTCAGGGAACTTAGCAAGTGATTTCTCCCCATATCCCATACCATGAGATTCGAGGTTAGCCTCAGCAGTAAGATACAGTCCGTATTCATCACAGAGTTCATACCAGCGAGGATCGTCAGGATAATGGCAGGTACGAACCGCATTGATGTTCAACTGTTTCATGATTCTGATATCCTGAATCATGCGCTCTACACTTACCACATATCCACCATCCGGATCTATCTCATGCCGGTTGACACCCTTAATCAGTACAGGCTTGCCGTTCACCAGCAACTGGGCGTTTTTGATTTCCACATTGCGGAAGCCCACCTTCTGCGGAATCACCTCCGCTACCCCCTGCTTATTCTTCAGAAAGATGTATACCTTATATAAATAAGGTGTCTCAGCAGTCCAAGCCTTCACCTTCGGTACTTTGATTACACCCTGAGCTCCGGTAGCCGATGCTATTTGCTTGCCATCCTTATCGCACAAGGCAACAGTCACATCAGCCTTGCCGCCCTTCAGTGCTATCTGATAGTTCAGGATACCATCCCGATTATTATTCATCAAACCGGCATCAAGACGGATATCGGCAGCATGAAGTTTCGGACGTGCATAGAGATAAACCTCACGGGCTATACCAGTAAAGCGCCAAAAGTCCTGATCCTCGAAATAAGACCCATCGCACCAGCGCATCACCTGCATAGCTATCAGGTTCTTGCCCGGCTTCAGATACTTGGAGATATTAAACTCGGCAGCCACCTTGCTGTCTTCACTATATCCCACATACTTGCCGTTCACCCAAAGGGTCAGGTTGCTGGTAGCCGAACCTACATGGAAATAGACATCCTTGCCCTTCCAGTCCTTAGGAAGTTCGAAGGTACGACGATAAGAACCCGTATAGTTGTTGAGTTCGCTGATGTATGGAGGATTCGGATCAAACTGGGTAGCCCAGGCATAACCGACATTCTTATAAGTAGCATCTCCATAACCGTTCAGTTCGAACAGCCCCGGTACAGGGAAATCCTTCCACTCCGAATCGTCATAGTTGGCTGCAAAGAACTTGGCAGGACGCTTGTTATAATCCTTCACGAAGTTAAACTTCCACATGCCTTCCATCGAAAGATAGTTGACCGACTTCCTCTTGTCAAAACTCTGTGCTTTGTCAAGGGTCTCGTATGCAAAGAAAGCAGCACGGCGAGGTTCGCGGTTCTGCTGGTTGATATCCACATTATGCCAGCGCGACTCGTTCTGAGCCGCCACGCCATTGCCGACAGACAGCAAGGCGAGGCAAAGCGATACATTTGCTATATTTCTGATGCTCATATCTGTTTTATTATTTTCTGAAAAACATAGAGTTATCTACTGGTGTAAACTTCTGTTCGCTGTCCTTGCGCATTTCAATGCCGAGACTGCTCCACCATGAAGGCCAGCCGCCAACGATATTGCTGAGGAAAACCACCTTGAAAGGATGCAATCCCTTAGCCAATGCTACAGAAGTATCATGATTGGTACCAGCCTTCACATCCCCCTCGTTGCTGATCATGAGTTTGTTATCAATCCAAACCTGCTCCAGACGGGAAGAGAGATAATAGACACCATCCTCCGGAATATTGATGTAGCCCTCAGCGATGGCAGCATAATTATTGGCACCGCGCAAGGTAGCAGCATCATCCTTCTGCTGAATCTTCATCTGCTCCAAGCCCTCAATGTTTGCATACTCCCAGGCAGCATCAGCCCATTCCAGCTGGTCAACCTTCAGATAGTTGCCCTTAATGCGCTTCATCTGCAACCCAGGTTTTGCGTCCTCCACCGTAACAGCAGGAGCATAAGTCTGCTTCTCAACATCAACGGTTCTGATACGGCTCATCTTGCCTGAAGGCAATATGGTTGCTATCTTGATGATGGTGTTTCCACTCACCCTGATAGGCTCTGCATAAGCCGAAGAAGAAGGAGTTGGCGTACTTCCATCCAATGTATAAACCATCTTCATAGGACGCGAGGTGGTAAAGGTTACCGCAGTATCCCCAGTAATGACCACCTTATCGCAAGAACCGAAAGGCTGCTCAGGCAATGGGATATGATAACGGATATGGCGCTCATCCAGACGAACACAGTTTGCATCCAGCCGGCGGCAGAAATCCTTGAAGTTTTTCCTGCTCACTGGCGACCATGCAATCTCAGAGAGAGCAATGGCACGAGGATACATCATATACTCCATCTTGGCATTGGAATACATATATTCCGACCAGTTGTTACACTGAACGCCCAGGATATGATGAGCCAGTCCCAACGCCTTGATGGTATCAGGTACCGGATTATAATTATAGGTAGAAGCCAGATATCTAGGAGGACTAGGAATGGTTACAGGCTCCACCTTGCTGTCGCCCTGATACCAGTCGAGATACATACCGTCGCTGCCCGGCGTCATGATGACATCATGCTTCTGCATGGCAGCCTCGATACCTCCTTCCGTTCCACGCCATGACATCACGGTAGCATTCTCACTCAATCCGCCTTCCAGAATCTCGTCCCATCCGATAATCTTTCTGCCACGCTTCTCCAGCATTTTCTCTATGCGCTTGATAACGTAGCTCTGCAGTCTTTCCTCAGCCGAATGCTTTCCTTCAGCCTGCAAGCCCTCTGTCTGAATACGCTTCTGACAGGTAGGGCAGTTTTTCCAACTGGTCTTCGGACACTCGTCGCCACCGATATGGAAGTACTTACCTGGGAAGAGAGGAACAATCTCACTAAAGATGTCATCCAGGAAGCGGAACATATCTTCCTTGCCCGGACACATCACGATATCTTCTACACCCCAAACAGTTCTCAACGACCACTGCTCACCTTTGCATGAAAGATAAGGATAAGCAGAGATAGCTGCCATCATGTGACCAGGAAGGTCGATTTCCGGAATCACGGTAATATAGCGCTTGGCAGCATAATCCACTATTTCCTTAATCTGCTCCTGGGTATAGAAACCGCCATAAAGAGAACCATCGCCCTCGGTACGGATACTGCCCACAGAAGTAAGTTTAGGATATTTCTTGATTTCGATACGCCAGCCCTGGTCTTCCGTCAGATGGAAGTGCATGGTGTTCACCTTGAACATAGACATCAGGTCCAGTTGCTTCTTCACATTCTCGACAGAAATGAAATGGCGGCATGGATCGAGATGGAATCCACGGTAGCCGAAGCGTGGAGCATCCTGGATATCACAGCATTGTGCTACCCATTTCACTCCATCCACCCGGGTTGCGCTCTCTATCTGGGCAGGGAGTAACTGCATGAAACTCTGCATACCATAGAAGGCGCCCTTGGCGGTCTTCGCCTTGATAACAACCCCCTTGGCGGTTACGGTAAGACGATAACCTTCCTCGGCAATTTTCAGCGAAGGAGAAATATGTATAGAGATATTCCCCTTCTTTCCACCTACCGTTACCTCATAACCTGTAGAAGCCTTCAGTTTGTCAGCCATGTACTGGGCGATATTTCTGCCTTCAGCCGTCTGGTAAGCGATTACCACCTTCTGTGGCAATACGAACTCACCTTTCTGTACCTGAGTCTTCACCGGTATCGGGATAATATTAATATCGGCAGCAGATGCCGGAGTAGAGATACCACCCAGCATCGCTGCACAGGCTACAAACGAGCCTAATAAACGATTAAACTTTGCCATGACATTAAATATATTAATAAAGTATTACAATGGCTTGTACTCCACGAAAGCCTCCATGGCCTCATAGCATGCCAGACCCAACTGGTCGTAGAGCGATGCAGTAGCACGGTTACGGTCCTCGGCTCTCTGCCAGAACAGGCGCTCATCATTACCCAAGAAAGGAGCACTCTCCATCTGCGACTGATGTTTGAGGATAGAGTTACGCTTTGCCCGCAACTCCTCAGGGCTCAATGGAACACACATTTCGATATTCTCAATCTCCCATTCTGCCCAGGCACCACGATACATCCAGATGCGACAGTCCTTCAACCATTCTGCACCCGCTTTCTTCTCTTCGTCGATAGCTGCCAGAACGGCATCAGTACACTTCTTGTGGGTTCCGTGAGGATCAGCAAGGTCGCCGGCAACATAAATCTGATGTGGCTGCACCTTCTGCAACAGAACTCTCACTATCTCTACATCCTTCTCGGTCATTGGCAACTTTTCTATCTTGCCGCTCTCATAGAATGGCAGGTCGAGGAAGTGGACATGGTCAAGCGGAATATCATTATAGGTACAAGCGGTACGAGCCTCACCACGACGAATCAGTCCCTTGATGGTCAGGATATCTCTCGTATCGAAGTCACTCTCCTTCTTCTTGGAAAAGAAGGTCTTGATTTCCTTATATTTATTAGAGATGACGCTGTCTTTTGAGTCTGCAAAGAGTTGGTTAAAACCATTGATAAAGTGCATGAATCTTGTTACTTCCTCATCACCCACAGCAATGTTTCCTGATGTTTCGTAAGCTACATGCACATCGTGGTTCTGCTGCACCAGTCGACGGATGGTTCCTCCCATAGAGATAACATCATCGTCTGGGTGTGGAGAGAACACGATAACCTTCTTAGGGAATGGTGTTGCACGCTCCGGACGATAGGTATCATCGGCATTCGGCTTACCACCTGGCCATCCGGTAATGGTATGCTGCAAATCATTGAAAATCTTGATATTGGCATTATAGGCTGAGCCATAGAGAGCCAGAAGTTCACTCAGTCCGTTCTCATTATAATCCTTATTGGTCAACTTCAGGATAGGCTTACCGAGTTTCTGGCAGAGCCATACCAGTGCCGAACGCACCAGTTTATCACTCCACTGGCATGAAGTTACGAGCCATGGATGCTCGATACGCGTCAGATGGTGAGCAGCACCCAGGTCAATGACAACATGAGCATTCGGATGAGTCTGAAGGAATGATGCCGGCAGGGTATCTGTGATAGAGTTCTCCACCACCTTCTGCATAATCTCTGCCTTCTCTTCGCCCCAGGCTGTCAGATAGATGCTCTTGGCTGAGAGCAAGGTAGCGATACCCATGGTGAGCGAACATGGAGGAATGGTTTCCTTGGTCTGCTCGCTGTTCTCCATCTCTTCGCGAGAGGTATTGCCGATGAGGATGATACGTGTCATCGACTGGATGCCCGAACCTGGCTCGTTGGCAGCAATATTACCCGAACGGCCTATACCTATGAGAGCTACATCGAGACCGCCAAAGGTCTTGATACGCTGCTCATAAAGACGGCAACTGTCCTGTACGGCATCCTGTGCCACAAAACCATCCAGTGTAAAGATGTTCTGCTCTGTCACATCCACATGATTGAGGAAACGATCCTTCAACTGGTTGATGGTACGGAGAGAACTGTCCTTCTGGAGCGGATAATATTCGTATGCATTGAATACAATAACATTGCGGAAGCTCAGGGTCTTCTCGTTGTAACGGCGAACGAGTTCATCGTATACAGAATAGAGAGAAGAACCGGCACCCAGCGCCATCACATAGAATTTGCCTTCCTGCTGTGCCGCCTTGATGCCAGCTTCTATTTTATCAGCTACATGACTGGCACCTTCTGCCATAGAGGCAAAGATATCTGTATGAATCTTCTCCATTCTGGAGATTTCAGAGTATTCTACAGTCGTCTTTGGCTTGTAGAACTCTACAGGTACTTTATTGAGTACGATTTGCGAACTAAGATTGAGTCTCATATCTTTATCTATATTTAAATAGGTTATATTTTCTTTTTTTTAAAAATGACGGATTAGAGTTCAGATGCCATTGCTGCAGCACCCAGGATGGCCGCCTTGGCACCATCCAGTCCGCTCATCAGGAACTTAGCCTTACCTTTATATAATGAGAGCACATGCTCGTTATATGCTTCTTCAATAGGACGGAAGAGCAGATCGCCAGCCTGTGCCAATCCTCCGAAGAAGATAAAAGCCTCCGGGCTCAGAAAGGTAGCTATCTCTGCACAGGCCTTGCCGATTCTTGTACCGGTTTGTCTAAACACTTCCCGTGCCAGTGTATCTCCTGCCATGGCTGCCTTATAAACTGCATAAGATGTAATTTCTTCCCTTGGAATATTTCTCAGCTCAGTTGCCCCGGTTGATGCTTCGAGCATGGCCAAGGTAGTACGGACCACGCCTGTAGCAGAACAGTAGGTTTCCAGACAGCCCTTTCTGCCACAGCCGCATGGTCTACCGTCAGGATCCACCACCATGTGTCCCAACTCACCGGCAAAACCGTCGCAACCATAAATCAGCTGTCCGTTAGCCACGATACCCGATCCTACGCCTGTTCCGAGAGTGAGTTCTACGAAGTTTTTCATGCCAACCGCAGCACCATATTTCATTTCTCCCATAGCAGCCGCATTTGCATCATTGGTAATAGCAACCGGAATGCCCAGTTTCTCTGCAAACATGTCAGCCAGCGGTACAATACCCTTAGCCCATACCAGGTTTGCTGCATTTTCAATGGTCCCCTTGTAATAGTTACCACAAGGCGCACCGATGCCCATGGCACGAATTTTCTCCATACCACCTACCTGTTCTACTATCTGCATCACAGCTTTTACCGACTCCTCTACGTATTGTTCTACGCGTTGGAATGTCTGGGTCTTGATTGAGGTTGTAGCTATTATTTCTCCGTCCCCATCAACGATGCCGAAAACGGAATTGGTTCCACCCAAATCCAAGCCAATCACTAAAGATTTTACATCGTATTCCATACTTCTTTTAATTAATAGGTTAAAATCGAAAAATAACGAGGAGCGATACAAACTTTTATTTATTAAATTCTTTATTAACGCTCAGTTCGTTACTAAAATATTTTATTTTGCAAAGTTACTAGTTTTATAAAACACTGCAATGAAAATAGCGTTAATATTTCTAAAACAGAAACATTTTTTATACTTTGAGCCTTCTTATGGCCGAAATACCTGCACTTCGCTCGCTTCTGATGCCGATTAAGTGTAACCCCCTTTTGTGCACTTACGTATCCAACCTCTCTATATATAATAAGGTATAGGATGAAACAGAATGTTCGAAAACGACGAAAAGTATACTATTTTTCGCCATTTAAGTTTTATTAACAGCAAAAATATTGCACCAATACAGAAAAACCTTATCTTTGCAACTAAAAAATATTAGTTATGAAAGCTGACTTAATAAAATATCTTAGAAAGATAAACAAAAAGCCCTCAGTTCAGGGCAAGCTCCTGGAGCAGTTTATCTCTCACGGAGCCTCCACCATCCCAGAGATGTCGAAGGCTATCGGAGTTAGCTTACCGACAACAACAAGTGCCCTCAACGAGTTGATAAAAGAAGGACTCGCCAGAGAGATTGGAAAGAAAGACAATTCTTCGGGACGCATCCCGATGGTTTACGACCTCGTTCCAACAGCAGGCTACTTCATCGGCGTCAATCCTGAGATGAACTGCCTGGCACTTGCAGCAAGCGACTTCGCAGGCAATCTGATTACCGAAAAAACAAGAGTGCCTTACGTATATGAGAACTCTCCTGAAAACCTGGAAGAAATAAGCAGAATCATCAATGAGTTTATCGAAAGCCTTCCTGTTTCAAGAGAAGAAATACTTCAAGTTTGCGTGAACGTGGCTGAGCGCGTGAATCCTGTACAGGGAAATGCCTACAACATGTTCACCTTCCTGAAAGAATCATTGACCGACAAGCTGACCCAGCTCATACAGCTACCGGTATGTATCGAGAACGATACCCGGAGCATGGCTTTCGCTGAGTTGATTAAGGGACAATGCAAAGGCCTGAAAGACGCCATCTTCGTGAACGTATGCTGGGGCATCGGAATCGGAATCATCATCGACGGCAAACTCTATTACGGCAAGTCGGGATATTCTGGCGAATTCGGTCACATGACTGCCTACAACAACAACATCATCTGCCACTGCGGCAAGATTGGTTGCATAGAAACAGAAGTTTCGGGCAGAGCACTCAAAAGGAAACTCATCGAGAAGATAAAGGAAGGAAAGACTTCCATCCTCTCTGAAAAAGTTCTGAAAAAGAATGAAGACCTATCACTCCAGGATATTCTGGACGCCATAGCAAAGGAAGATGTACTGAGCCTTGCCACACTGCAACGCATAGCAGATGAACTTGGCAAACAGCTGGCAGGAGTCATCAACATCTTCAACCCAGAAATGCTGGTCATCGGAGGAGAAATGTCGGTTACAGGCGACTACCTCACGCTACCGGTAAAGATGGGTATCAAGAAATTCTCTCTCAATATCATGAATGAGGATTCTAAAATCGTTACCTCAAGTCTGAAAGGTCTTGCAGGAATCACGGGAGCCTGCCTGATGGCAAGATACCGGCTTCTGAATGAGAACATCGACAAATAAGGAATTTAAACAACCAATACAAAACCTATTTTAAGTATGAAGAAGTCTCTTCTTGTTGCACTATGCCTGGGGCTGGCAGCCATAACAGTTGCCGCCCAGCGCAACTACAGCCAGGTAGACCCCATCCAACCTGTGCCAACCGCCAAGCAGATGGCATGGCAGAAACTGGAAACCTATGCTTTTATCCATTTCGGCCTCAACACCTTCAATGATAAGGAATGGGGATACGGAAATTCGGATGTAAAGACCTTCAATCCTAAGAAACTGGATTGCGAACAATGGGCAAGAACCCTGGTTGCTGCGGGCATGAAAGGAGTCATCATTACTGCCAAACATCACGACGGCTTCTGCCTCTGGCCTACACGCACCACAGATTACTGCATCCGCAACACACCTTATAAGAATGGTGAAGGTGATGTGGTAGGAGAACTCTCCCTAGCATGCAAGAAATACGGTTTGAAATTCGGAGTTTACCTCTCGCCTTGGGACAGACACCAGGCAAGCTACGGTTCTCCCTACTACCTGAAACTCTACCAGCGCCAGCTCAAGGAACTTTTGAGCAACTACGGCGAACTTTTCGAAGTATGGTTTGACGGAGCCAATGGAGGAGACGGCTGGTACGGAGGTGCCGAAGAAAGCAGAACCATCGACAGAAGGAACTACTACAATTTTCCTAGGATTTTCGAAATTGTTGACAGTTTACAACCCAATGCCACTATTTTCGGTGATGGCGGACCGGGATGTCGATGGGTAGGAAATGAAAATGGATTTGCAGGCGAGACCTGCTGGTCTACAATACCATCCAACACCGTCTATCCAGGCTTCAAAGACTACAAACAGTTGCAGTTTGGATGGGAAGACGGCGACCAGTGGACACCAGCTGAGTGCGATGTTTCTATCCGTCCGGGATGGTTCTACCATGAGAAAGAAGACAGTAAGGTAAAAACCGTTGAAGACCTGTGCGATCTCTACTACAAGAGTGTAGGACACAACGCTACCATGTTACTCAACTTCCCGGTAGACAAGGATGGACTCATCCACCCTATCGACTCTGCAAATGCAGTAAACTTCCACAGGAAAATCCGACAAGAATTATCTGTCAATCTACTGAAAGGCATCACACCTAAAGTAGACAGCCAGCAAGGCAAGCACATTGGCAAGAATATCACAGACGGCCAGTATGACACCTTCTGGGCTTCTAAAAAGGAAAAAAATGCCTATATCGAGTTTCAACTCGGAAAGCCAAAATCTATCACACGCCTCATGCTCCAGGAATACATACCTCTGGGACAGCGCGTAAAAGCCTTCTCAATCTATTACCGACAAGGCAAAAACTGGGTAAGGCTCGACCCTAAGGAAGAGACTACCACTATCGGCTACAAGCGAATATTTCGCTTCGATATGATTACTACAAGTGGCATCCGCATCGTAATCGACGATGCAAAGGGATGCCCTTGTATAAACTCTGTTTCAGCATTCTAATAACTAGAAAGAAGTACGAAAAATTTTATAACTAACAATAAATAATAGCCCTATGAACAAAAGAGCAAATTTGTATTTTGCAGCGCTTTTAGGTGCGATGTCACCTCTTTGCACTGTTTCTGCATTGGCTGCTCAAAGCAATTCTACCATTGCTACAGCTACCCAGCAGCAAAACTCATGTACAGGTACTGTTAAAGACGCTACCGGAGAACCTATCATCGGCGCAACCATCAGAATCGAAGGTAAGACCGGTGGAACCGTAACTGACCTGGATGGTAACTTCACCCTCAGCAACATCGAAAAGGGTACCAAACTTACCATCACTTATGTGGGTTACAAATCACAGACCCTCACATGGAGCGGTAGTCCGCTCAACATCACTTTGCAGGATGATGCCAACATGCTTGAAGAGACCGTAGTCATCGGTTATGGTACAGTAAAGAAGGCTGACTTGGCTGGTTCTGTTGCTGTGATGGAAGGCAAGAGCTTCAAGGATCAGCCAGTTGCACGTGTTGAGGATGCCCTCAACGGTCGTATGTCTGGTGTACAGGTTATGTCTAGCGGCGTACCTGGTGGATCTATGAAGATTCGTGTCCGTGGTGCCAGCTCAGTAAACAAGAGCAATGACCCTCTCTACGTAGTAGATGGTATCGTTCGCGAAACAGGTCTTGAAGGTATCAGTCCTGAGGATATCCAGAGCATCCAGGTTTTGAAGGATGCTTCTTCTACCGCCATCTATGGTGCCCGTGGTGCCAATGGTGTTGTGATGGTACAGACCAAGAGCGGTAAGGCTGGTGTTACCCAGGTTACTTTCGACGGTAGCTTCGGTTTCTCTAACGCTTACAACATGCCAAAGGTAATGGGTACCAAGGAGTATGCACAGGCTTTGGTTGACTACAAGGGTGTAGCTCAGAGTGCAGTTCAGGGTTATCTGGATGGTACAGATTCTGGTATCGACTGGATGGACCAGATACTCCAGACAGGTATTACTCAGAACTATAAGGTAGCTATTTCTCAAGGTAACGAGAAGACTCAGACCTATTTCTCTGCCAACTATATGGACCAGAAGGGTGTTATTACAGACACAAGTTCTAAGCGTTATGCTCTCAAGGCAAATATCCACAATAAGGTATTCGACTGGTTGGAATTGACTGCCGACCTCAATCTTTCTCAGACAAACAATTCTGGTGTAGGTTTCGGTCAGAACCAGTCTAACCCAATCTGGGTAGGTTTGAACTACTCTCCTACAATGGAGATGATGGATGCAAACGGTAAGTATAACAAGGACCCATATAACAACATCCAGAACAACCCTTACGGTATTCTGCATGGTGGTGACAACGACCGCAAGCGTACCATGGTAACTGGTCACGTTGACTTGAAGTTCAACCTTCTCAAGGGCTTGACATTCACCACAACCAATGGTATCGACTACAACGATTACAAGTGGTATAACTTCACGTCTACCAAGGTGAACCAGTCTGGTAATTCAATGGGCAACAACGATGCTACCGTTACCGCATTGCAATCAACCAACAACTTGACCTACAGCAACAAGTGGGGCGATCATGGTTTGACAGCAACAGGAGTATGGGAAGTTACCTCAAACGAGGTTCGCAGCATGGGTATTTCCGGTACAGGCCTTGCTCACGAGCAGTTGGGTTACTGGAACGTAGCAGATGCAGCTTCCAAGAGTCCTAGCAACGGCTACAGCAAGTGGACTATGCTCTCTGGTGTAGCTCGCGTTATGTACAACTATGCAGACCGTTATATGTTGACCGGCACCTTCCGTGCGGATGGTTCCAGTCGCTTTACCAACAAGAAGTGGGGTTACTTCCCATCTGTAGCTGCAGCCTGGACTATCTCAAATGAGAAATTCTGGGAGCCAATCAAGGATGCTGTAGAGTACATGAAGATCCGTGCCAGCTATGGTATCATCGGTAACCAGGATATCGCTCCATATTCTACACTTGGTGCATTGGGAACTACAGGTTTCACATACGGTACCAATCAGTCTTACACAGGTTACTGGGCAAATGGCCTTGCAACACCAGACCTGACATGGGAGAAGGTTCACCAGTTTGACCTCGGTGTTGACTTCGGTTTCTTCGGCAACCGTTTGAGCGTCAGCTTAGACTACTTCGACAAGAAGACCAAGGATGCACTCTTGCAGACCTCATCTCCAGGCTACCTGGGCGGAACCAGATATTGGGTAAATGCCGGTGAGGTAAGCAACAAGGGTTTTGATGCAACCATCAATGCACAGATTATCCAGACCAAGGATTGGTCATGGTCATCTACATTAAATGCCAGCTACATCAAGAACAAGGTAACCAAGATGACAGCAGAGGATCCTATCATTTATGGTCAGACTCCTTCTCCTGGTACTGTTGAGCCATGTACCATCATCAAGGAAGGTGAGGCTATCGGTACATTCTACGGCTTCAAGTGGGCTGGTGTAGAAAAGAATGCAGATGGTAAGTTTGTTGACATGTATTACGCTGCAGACGGAAGCAAGACCGCTAATCCAGATGCATCAAAGGACCGCTTCATATTAGGTCGTTCAAACCCAGACGTTACATTTGGTTGGAACAACACCGTTACCTACAAGAACTGGGACTTCAACGTATTCTGCAATGCAGCCTTCGGTGCTAAGCGTCTGAATATGGTACGCTTCGCCATGAACTCAATGGTAGGAGCTTCAATGTTCGTAACCGACAAGGATTACTTCAGCAACATTGGTGTTACAATGCCTTCTATCGATGCAGAGAACAAGACATACGGTAACTCAGACAAGTGGTTGGAGAATGCAGACTATTTCCGTTGTGAGAATATCAGCATCGCTTACACATTCCCACGTAGTATGACCAAGATTGCAGACATCCGCCTTTCACTCTCAGCTCAGAACGTCTTCACTATCACAGGCTATAAGGGTATTGACCCAGCAGGTGCATCATTCGGAGATTCTGTAGACCGTGATAATGGTTTGGATATGGGTGCTTACCCTAATCCTCGTACCATCACAATGGGTGTTCGTGTAACCTTCTAATTTCAACAATCTAAAAACTGTAATAATTATGAAAACTAGAAAATTATTATATATGGGTTGTCTCATGGCAACATCCTTGCTTACATTCTCGTCTTGTGGCGATTTCCTGGATGAGGAGCCTAAGGGACAGTTAACTCCAGAAAACTTCTTCAATAGCGAAGATGACCTCATTCAAAGCTGCAATGCTTTGTACGATAGAATCAACCAGACCCAGAGCTGGACTAACCCTATGTACCCACAGTGGCAGGGCGACGATATCACAGCTAACCCTGGTTCAAACAAGCAGGCTTGTGCAGCCCTCGATGCTTTTGCATCCGATGGTGCCAACAAGGGTGTAACAGATGCCTGGAACCAGCACTATTCTGCTATCAAAGCTGCTAACCTGATAGTAGAAGGTGCAGGTAATGCAGGTGTAGCACAGGAAAAAATCAATGTAGCTTTGGGTAACGCTCACTTCTGGCGTGCATACGCTTACTACTATCTGGTACGTGTTTTCGGTCCTGTTCCATTGATTACTGGTACCGATATTACCCAGTTGGATGTTGCTCCATCAAGTGTAGCTGACGTATATGACTTGATTGTTTCAGACTTGAAGGCAGCTGTCAACGAGCTTCCTACCAAGTACGAGAAGGAGCCTAGCCGCTTGTTCGGAGTTGATGTTTGGACTACCAAGCAGGCTGCACAATCTACATTGGCTGCTGTTTATATGTCTATGGCTGGTTACCCTCTTAACAAGGGTACAGAGTACTACAAGCTCGCTGCAGAGCAGGCTAAGTCTGTCATCGACAACAATAGCAACTATGGTTTCATCCTGAATCCAGACTGGAAGGACGTTTACTCTATGGGCAACAACTACAACATGGAAACCGTGCTCGGTATCAACAACGACGCCAAGGGTTGGTGGGATCATGATTCTCAGCTTTCTTCTTGCTGCCGTTTCGAAAGTCTCGGTGATAGTGGTTGGGGTGACGCCTGGGGTGAGATCGCTTTCTGGAAGAGATATCCAGCCGGTCCACGTAAGGACGCCATCTACGCTCCAAAGATTACCTTCCAGGATGGTACTGTAATTACTGCAGATTGTGATTGGTGGGAAATTCCTTCAGAAGATAAATGGGTTCCTGTTACAATGAAGACTAAACCTGAAGATCTCGCAAAACAGATCAAGGATTTGGATGAAAAAATCAAAGAAGAGAAGGATAGTCCTAAGAAGACTATTAGAAAGGTCGATGGCAAATACGAAAAGCTCTTGTTCGAAAAGGGCAAGAAATGTGTTAAGGAGTATCACCCTATGTTCACTATCTTCACTGTAAACAGTGATGCTGAAGGTAACATGCTTCGCGCGCCTTACGATTATACTGCTCCTAACTGGGGTGGTATGGTTAACGACCGCCGTCACAACCTTATCCGCTATTCAGAGGTACTCCTCTGGTATGCTGAGAGTGCAGCCCGTGCTGGTCTCTCTGACTTGACAGAAGCTAAGAAATGCTTGAAGCAGGTTCGTCAGCGTGCCGTAAATTCTGCAGACGTAGATAACGTTACTCTTAGTGATGGTTCTATCGTGAACATCGACAACATGAGCGCAGCTCAGCTTGCTGAGGCTTGCTACATCGAGCACGGATGGGAAGTTGCTGGTAACTGGGTATCAATGGTTACACGTCGTTCTGACGAGCTTCGTATGGACGAGTTGAAGAAGAACTTCGACTACCGCGTAACCAATGCTCCTCTCGTAGTAGCAGAGCAGGATGGCAAGACCTATACAGCTAAGGAAAGTGTCACAGTTTCTGGTTCTTGGACAGAGGATAGAATTTACTGTCCTTACCCAACAACAGACGTTGAGAAGAACCCAAACTTGAAGAGGTAAACTTTTTAAGTAATCAATTCATAAGCTAGTCACATGACTTGTCTACTTTTCAGGTAGTATGACTCATGTTAAAACATCAAGAGGGAATGCCAAGTGAGTTGGCATCCCTCTTTTTGTTGTTTTGATAAATATTTTAAACATTATGGCTAATAATTATCTATCTTTCAACCGATCTTTGCTGGCGATGGCTGCCCTTCAAGCCTTGCCGCTATCTCTCTTCGCCCAGAATACAGGCGAAAAACCAAACATCCTGTATATCATGTGCGATGACCACGCCATACAGGCTATCAGCGCCTACGGCAGTGCCATCTCCCAACTGGCGCCTACCCCAAATATCGACCGACTTGCAGAAAGGGGAATGAAATTCAACGAGGCTTTCGTTGAAAACTCGCTTTCTACACCAAGCCGTGCCTGTCTGATGACCGGTCTCTACAGTCATCAGAACGGACAGCGCATGCTGGCAGAGGGCATCGATTCCACCAAAACCTTCTTCTCTGAAATGCTGCAGAAGGCAGGCTATGAGACGGCAGTAGTGGGAAAATGGCACATGTCATGCCGCCCTAAAGGTTTCGATTTCTATCACATCCTCAACGACCAGGGACAATATTACAACCCGACCTTCGCATCAACAGACCATTACGGAGAATACAAGCAGGAAATGGGATATGCCACCGACCTCATCACAGACCATGCCATCGAATACCTCGACCAAAGAGACAGAAACAAGCCATTCTGTCTGCTGGTTCATCATAAGGCACCCCACCGTCTGTGGATGCCTAGCACCAAGTATGTTGGGAAATACGGCAAAGTAAACTTCCCGCTACCTGAAACCTTCTGGGACGACTATGCGACCCGAGGCTCGGCTGCATCCACCCAGAAGATGACTATCGGTGAATATATGGAAATGGTACGCGACCTGAAAGTGCCCGAAATGTACGACCCTTCTACACCGAAAGGCAGAGACTCGTATGCCGGACTCATGGGAGAGATGAACCGCATGACACCGCAGCAGCGCGAGGCTATTGATGCCTATTACATGCCGAGGAACAGAGAATTCCTGAGCAAGAATCTCACGGGTAAGGAACTGGTAGAATGGAAATACCAGAACTATATCCGCGACTATATGGCAGTGATTGCTTCGGTGGATGAGAGTGTAGGCCGACTCCTGACTTATCTCGATGAGCATCATCTCACGGATAATACCATCATCGTATACACCTCCGACCAGGGATTCTACATGGGCGAACACGGCTGGTTTGACAAGCGTTTCATGTATGAGGAATCATTCCATACACCGCTCATCATCAGCTATCCTAAGCATATCCAGCCTAAGAGCGAATGCAACCAGATGGTACAGAACATCGACTTTGCTCCTACCTTCCTCGACCTGGCGGGCTTGAAGAAGCCTGCCTATATGCCGGGCACTTCGCTCCAACCATTGTTTGCCGGACAGCCTGTAAGAAAATGGCGTAAGAGTCTGTATTACCATTATTATGACTACCCTAATTATCATCTGGTACGCAAGCACGATGGTGTGAGAACCGAGCGCTACAAACTGATTCATTTCTACGGCAAGGGTGGCGAAAGAGCCGTTCCAGAAAACAAGTATCAGTGCCAACCGGGAACTTCAGAAAACTGGTGTTTCGAATATCTCAAATCCATCAACTACATCACCAATGATGCCGATATTGACTACTACGAGTTGTATGATATCCAGGTTGATCCGAACGAGCTGCACAACCTCTACGGCAAGCCTGGCATGCAGAAGGTAGAAAAGGAAATGAAGAAACTCCTCGCTACCTATCGCAGAAATCTGAAGGTAGATGAGTAAAGGAACCGAACAAAATAATATTGATATGAACAAGACAATATGGCTTACAGGGGTAGGTTTGGCGTGTCTTCCTACCCTGCTCTGTGCAAAACAGAACACCCCACCCAACATTCTCTTCATACTGTGTGACGACATGGGATATGGCGATCTGGCTTGCTACGGCCAACCTTATATCCACACGCCTAATATAGACCGGATGGCACAAGAGGGAATGAGATTCACCCAGGCTTATGCCGGTTCTCCCGTCTCGGCTCCGTCGAGAGCTACCCTCATGACGGGTCAGCATACGGGACATACACATGTGCGTGGAAACAAGGAATACTGGAGAGGTGTGCCAATGGTAAAATATGGCAACAACGAGGAGTATTCTGTCGTAGGACAGGAACCTTACGACCCGCAGCATAAGATTCTGCCCGAAATCATGAAGGACAAAGGATACAGAACCGGTGTATTCGGGAAATGGGCTGGCGGATATGAGGGTTCGGTTTCTACTCCCGACAAGCGTGGCGTGGACGAATTCTATGGCTATATCTGCCAGTTTCAGGCTCATCTCTATTATCCTAACTTCCTGAACCGCTACAGTCGTGCAATGGGAGATACAGCGGTGGTAAGAGAGGTAATGGAACAGAACATCCAGCATCCGATGTTCGGCAAGGATTATTTCAAGCGCAAACAGTATTCTGCCCGCATCATCCACGACAAGGCACTGGAATGGATAGACAGACAGGATAAGGAACATCCTTTCGTAGGATTCCTTACCTATACCCTGCCGCATGCCGAACTTGCCCAGCCGGAAGACTCTATTCTAGAGAATTACCAGAAACAGTTCTTTACCGATAAAACCTGGGGCGGATGGGAAGATTCGAGATACAACGCTGCGATTCATACCCACGCACAGTTTGCCGGAATGATTACCCGACTAGACCAGTATGTGGGCGAAATCTTCGCCAAGCTGAAGGAGAAGGGACTCGACAGGAACACCATTGTCATCTTTACTTCAGATAACGGACCACATGAAGAAGGTGGTGCCGACCCGGAGTTCTTCGGTCGTGACGGTAAGTTGAAAGGTCTGAAACGCCAGTGCTACGAAGGCGGCATCCGCATACCGTTTATCGCCTGGTGGCCTGAGCATATCAAGGCAGGAGCGGTGAACGATACCCAGTTTGCCTTTTACGACCTGCTGCCTACTTTCTGCGATTTGGCTGGCATCAGAAACTTTGCCAAGCGTTATACCAACAGAAAGTTGGCTGGTGATGGTTTCGACGGAATCTCTATCGCTCCTACCCTTCTGGGCAAGGATGCAGAGCAGAAACATCACGATTACCTGTACTGGGAATTTCACGAAACCGACCAGATTGGCGTGAGAAAGGGCGACTGGAAACTGGTGGTAGTAAAAGGCGAGCCGCGGCTCTATAATCTGGCTTCCGATATCCACGAAGACCATAATGTGGCGGCAGAACATCCTAAGATTCTTACCGAACTCCTGGCTGCCATCAGAAAGGAGCATCGAGACAGCAAGGATTTCGAAATTACGCTGCCTAAGTTCTGATTTTATCTCCCGGTTACAGAGAGATAGAGATTACAACTAGATTCAAGAAAAAATGATGAACGACAACATAGCAAATTCCTTTGCCAAGCCACTGTATGTAATGCTGAAGCCTGCGGGTGCCCATTGCAACCTGGCATGCAAATACTGTTATTATCTGGAGAAGAACAAGCTCTATCCCACTGCTCAGCGACATCTGATGAGCAATGAGATGCTGGAACAGTTTACCCGAGAATATATTGAGGCGCAAACCATGAACCAGGTGCTCTTCACCTGGCATGGTGGCGAGCCTCTGCTGCGCTCCATCGACTTCTACCGCAAGGCTTTATCCCTACAGCAAAAGTATGCTGGAGGCAGGCGCATCGACAACGTAATTCAGACCAACGGCACGTTGCTGACCGATGAATGGTGCGAGTTTTTTGCCCAGAACCATTGGCTGGTAGGCATCTCTATCGATGGTCCGCAGCCTGATCATGACCATTACCGGCTGACGGCTGCGGGAAAACCATCGTGGAAGAAGGTGATGCAAGGCATCAAACTGCTGAAGAAACACGGGGTAGAATGGAATGCGATGGCGGTGGTAAATGCCTATAATGTCAATCATCCGCTGGAGTTCTACCGCTTCTTCAAGGAAAACGGCTGTCAGTTTCTGCAGTTCACACCTATCGTTGAGCGACTGACCCGACATGAGGATGGCCGTACCCTGGCAAGTCTTGCCGACAAGAATGAGATTCCGCTGAGCGAGGCATCAGTTACGCCGGAGCAGTGGGGCTACTTTCTCAGTGCAATTTTCGATGAATGGGTTCGGAAGGATGTGGGCAAAATCTTCGTTGAGATTTTCGACTGCACACTGGCAAACTGGATGGGTATTTCTCCCGGCATCTGTGCTTATTCCAAGGAATGCGGTCATGCGGGAGTGATGGAGCACAATGGCGATGTTTATTCCTGCGACCACTTTGTTTTTCCGGAGTATAAGTTGGGCAATATCCGTGACCATTCGCTCATCGACATGCTTTATGGTGAGCAGCAACAGGAGTTCAGCCGTCTGAAACACAGTTCTCTTCCCCGCCAGTGCAAGGAGTGTGACATGGAGTTTGCCTGTCATGGAGAATGCCCAAAGAACCGCTTCATGAAAGATAAGTATGGCGATTCCGGTCTCAACTATCTCTGTCCGGGTTATTACCATTATTATCAGCATGTAGCGCCCTACATGGATTATATGAAGCAGGAACTCATGGCGCAGCGCCCACCTTCGAACATCATGAAAGTTGTACAGTAAGCATGACAGATTCTAAAAAAACAGCAAAATACTTGGAAAAAAGTCAGAAATATCGTACCTTTGCAGGCAAAAAGCAATTTTACGAATATGAAAAGAATCAAAATGCCACTATTGGCAAGAATCATCATTGCCATCCTGTTGGGTGTAATCTTCGGCAATTTCTTCAATGAAGCGGCCGTCAGAGCGTTTCTCACCTTCAACGGCATCTTCAGCCAGTTTCTGGGCTTTATGATACCGCTCATCATCATCGGTCTCGTAACACCAGCCATTGCCGACATCGGTCACGGAGCAGGAAAACTCCTTCTTGCCACCGTGGGCATCGCCTTTGCCGACACCATCCTGGCTGGTCTGCTAGCCTATGGTACAGGTTCGGCACTCTTTCCACACATGATTGCCAATTCTGCCCATGTGGCAGTAGATAAGGCAGAAGAACTCAAACCCTTCTTCGAAATCAAGATACCAGCCATGGTTGATGTGATGAGTGCACTTGTGTTCTCGTTCATAGCTGGATTGGGCATTGCCCACAAAGGCAGCCGCACCATGCAGAAGATTTTTCAGGAATTCAAGGAAATCGTATCAGGTGTCATTGCCAAAGTCATCATTCCCCTACTGCCCCTTTATATCTTCGGCATCTTCCTGGGCATGACTTTCTCCGGCGAAGCCTACCATATTCTGCTGGTCTTCGCACAGATTATCCTCGTGATTCTCGTGCTCCATATTGTGATCTTACTTTATGAATATCTGCTGGCAGGCGGCTTGTCCCATAAGAATCCTTTTAAGCTGTTGCTCAACATGTTGCCAGCCTACTTCACGGCACTTGGCACATCATCATCAGCAGCCACCATTCCGGTAACTCTGAAGCAGACCTTGAAAAACGGCGTCACCGATGGCATTGCCGGATTCACCATTCCGCTCTGTGCCACCATCCATCTCTCGGGATCAATGATGAAGATTACCTGTTGTGCGCTCACCATCTGTCTCATCAATGGTATGCCTTGCAATCTTCCTCTCTTTCTCAACTTCATCTTCGTGCTCGCCATCTGCATGGTAGCAGCTCCGGGAGTTCCGGGAGGAGCCGTCATGGCAGCGCTAGGTCCGCTAGCCTCAGTTTTAGGTTTCAATGCTGATATGCAAGCACTTATGATAGCCCTCTATATTGCGATGGACAGTTTCGGCACCGCCTGCAATGTAACCGGCGATGGCGCCATTGCTATAGTCGTGGATAAGATATTCAGAAAGGATAAATAAAAAATAAAAGAGGGTGCGTCACAGACTTATGACGCACCCTCATCTTTATATAAATCTCTCTCTATTTCTAAAGTGATTCACATATATATATTATGTATATCGTATGTTCTATTCTTACTTGCTCAAGCTAACAGAATGGCTCATGTTAGTCATTTCTGGAATTGAGTTTACTACGTGTTTCAAGAACATGCCCATGCAAAGAACCATACCTGAAAACATAACTGCGGCGAAAGCCATTGTAAAAATAGTCATCATAATTATTAACCTTTTTAAAATTTATTATTTGTTATTCCTTAAACACGAGTGCAAAGTTAACACTTTTTTATCGAATAACAGCATCTTTTGCCGAGAAATATCATTGCAATATGTTTTTCTTGATATGGGTCAACCACTTGTTTTCAGCCTTGAAAATGACATTTTGCTATCGGATATGTTGTTTTTGTGGCAATAATTTATATATATCATTTTTCTCGCTTTATTATGTGTGTAACAAGATAGGGCTTCCTGTCAGATGATAAGAAGTCAGAATCGAAGTGAAAGCCAATCATCGAACTTCACGTTCTGGAAGGTATGGATGCCCAGTTTCTTGGCAGCCTCACAGTTTTCCTTCAGATCATCGATGAAGAGGGTTTCATCGGGATGGATGTTCGCCTGCCTGATTACCTCCTCATAGATGTGGGCATCAGGCTTAGCCAAGTGCATTCGCTGAGAGAGGAAACAGTGCTCGAAATAATCCTCTACCTCATGGTTCTGATAAGGGAAGAGATGCTCCACGCAATAATCCCAGTGTATATCAATGGTATTGCTCAAGAGGAAGAGGCGGTAACCAGCTTTCTTCAACTGCAGGAGTCGCTCCTTTTTCTCATCAGGAATCTCCACCAGCATCTTGTTGGCAGCATCGATGATTTCTTCATTCGTCACATCAGCTCCTGTCAACTTACGGGCTGCATCGCAGAACGCTTCGGTGGTAATCATTCCCACACCCAGTTTGCTCATCAGCTTCATCCCTTCACTCTGGGGATTCGGATTAGCCAGTTCCCCCATTCCTATCGCCTTGAAAGCCCCGATGCATCCTTCCGGATTGAGCTTCACCAGGACATTTCCCAAATCAAATATGATATTCTTGTATTGCATAATCTACACCTTATTTTAAATTTCACTTTTAATCTTTAATCAGATACTTACTGCAAAAGTACTGTAAATTCGGGAGAAAACAAATGATTTGGAAAAGGAATAGCGGGAATATAACATTTATTAGTAAAAGAGGAAAGCCTATGTATGAGAAAGTTTTTCTAAAACTATTGCCACTATTGCCACGCTATAAGATAGTTAACTGATATTCAGTTATTTAAGCGTTGCAACAAGGGAATTTTCTATTATCACCTATTGCCACCTATTGCCACACTCGGGCGAAAAACGGGGGATTCTCAGCGAAAAAGCAGAGAAATACTTATTGTTTTCGACGAAAAACATTTAAAAAGTGGAGAAAAAGGCTTGCGGTTTCAAACATTTTTTGTATTTTTGCAACCAACAGGAAAAATTCCTGCCGATTCCACCTAGAAGCTTACGACTCCTGTGAAACCACTTTTTATATAATTTTAATTCCAAAAACCTATGACACAAGCAGATTTAGTCAGACTCTACTTCAACAAAGAAAGTGCTTACAACTCATGGGACTATTGCTTCAACCAGCAATGTCCACTGGCTCAGGAATGTGCACACTATCTGTCCGTAACCTACAAAAAACCGGAACAGACCAAAGGCTACGCCATCTATCCCGATGCCTACCACGACAACAAGTGCGAACATTTCCTGCAGCTGCAGATGATGAAAATGGCATACGGCTTTATGGATATTCTTGAAGAACTGAAGCGTAAAGACGAAGCCAGTTTCAGAGTACACATGACTTCCTACTTCGGAAGCAAGACTTCATATTATCGCTATAAATTAGGACAGACAGGACTCGTGCCTGAACAGCAGCAGTACGTGCTGAATTGGTGCCAGCAACATGGATACACCAACATGAGGTTCGACCGCTATGCAGAAGAGGTCAACTATTAACAGCCGCACGCCGATAAAGATTTTAACCCACGTACATGGTCACTCGTACCCGTGTACATGAGTATCCGTACCCATGTACACGGGTACAGATGACCAACACGATGAGCACGGATGACCGACACGAAGGTCACGAATGACCGGCGTAGCCGGGCACATTTGCCCAACGCCTTAGGCAAAGCTGGGCAAAACCATCGGCAATCCTAAGTATCACCCTATCAACAAATTAGCAGAAATATGAAGTTTACTATTACAAGAATCAACAAGCAGAACAAGTTGATGGTCAGTTCGAAAACCGTAGAACGGTTTCTGGAGCGCATCGCTAAAGATGATGCCAAGCTGAGTGTCACCAATTTCAGAATGAGTGTGCCGCTCATGGAGGCCGACTACCAGTACTACAAAGGCATCAAGGAATGGCAGCACGTTTATCCAGCCGCAGAATTCAACAAGGATGAAAGCGGCAATCTCGTCTTCCAGAAATCAAACGGACTGGTGATGCTCCACTTCATCAACCTCATGTCAGACCAGGAAAAAGATGCCGTCAAGAAGACGGTCAGTCTGCTGCCGATGACCTTTGCTGCCTTCGAAGGAGCCGACGGCAGAAGCCTCATCGTGCTCGTAAGCATCTGCAACGAAGAAGGAAAAATCCCGACAAAAGAAGCCGACGCCAACTTACTCTACCAGTCTGCCTACGAACAGGTAAAGACGCTCTACCAGTCGCAGGTACAGGCAGCCATCAAACCCGAAAAGCCATCATTGGCATCCAACTTCATGCTTACGCTGGATGCCTCTCCTTATTATAACAGCAAGGCAGTGGCGATGCGCATCTCCCAAAATATAAAGAAGGTTGCCTTAGCCCCTAAAAATGTAGACGATTTGAAGACATACGATGACTATGAGTTTCTTTACCGCAAGGCAGCAGAAGAGACGAAGGAAGAGATGAAAAAAGCCAACATCTCATGGCAGAACGATGAAGACCGGTTCCTTGCCGGTTTCTCAGCCATCGCCATCAAACTCTGCAACATGGGCCTCAGCGAAGAAGAAGCTTTCATCCATATCCGCCGCAACAACTGGGGACATGTGACAGAAGAGAAACTCCGCCAGATAGTGGGCACCGCTTACGATACCCATTCCAAAGACAGGAAGACGGAGAAATCAGCCTCAGGCAGAAAAGGCCGTGCCGAAATTCTGCAGATGATCAGATACCTGGAGAGCCGGTACCAGTTCCGTTACAATACCGTGATGAAATATACCGAATACCGTCCGAACAATTCATGGGTTGGCGATTTCAGACCGGTGGATGCCCGTGTACAGAAAAGCATGACGCTGGATGTTCAGATAGCCGACATCCACGTAAGCATCAAGGATGTAAGGAATTTTCTAGAGTCAGACCGCATCAGAAACTACAGCCCAATAGAGTCCTATCTCTATGACTGTCTGGGAAAATGGGACGGCAAGGACCGCATCCGTGCCCTGGCACGAACCGTACCCACCAACAATCCTCATTGGGAAGACTGGTTTTACACCTGGTTTCTGGGAATGGTTGACCAGTGGCGCGGCATGTATCGCCGTCAATATGGCAACAGTACCATGCCGCTGCTCATTTCCAAGCAAGGTTACAACAAGAGCACCTTCTGCCGCCGTCTCATCCCTACCGAATTATCGTGGGGCTTCAGCGACAACATGATTCTGTCAGAAAAGCGTCAGGTATTGCAGGCGATGTCACAATTTCTACTTATCAATCTTGATGAGTTCAATCAGATTTCACCACAGGTGCAGCAGGGATTTCTGAAGAATCTGCTGCAGTTGCCTACGGTGAAAATCAAGCCGCCATACGGAAGTCATGTACAGGAATTTCCTCGTCTAGCCTCCTTCATCGCCACGAGCAACATGACCGATATTCTTTCCGACCCATCCGGCAACCGCCGTTTCCTGGGAGTAGAACTGACGGGACCTATCGATGTGAGTGGCAGACTGAACTATGAGCAACTTTATGCGCAGGCGATGCAAGCTCTGGAGCGTGGCGAAAAATCCTATTTCGACGCCAAGGAAACCGCCATCATCATGCAACATAACAGACAATTTGAACAGATTTCCCCTATCAAGCAATGTTTTCTGCAGGTTTTTGAGCCTGCAAGTACCCCAGAAGAGGGCGAATATCTGATGGCAGCCGCCATTTTCGACATTTTGAAGCAGAAATTCGGCTCTTCTCTCCAGGTTTCGAGTATACAGAAATTGGGCAGAGAGCTTCAGAATATAGAAGGTTTGAAGAACCGAAGAACAAGATTTGGTACTGAGTATCTGGTAGTTAGGAAATAACCTGCTCACTTTCCATCTCATTCCCTCATAAAAAGAGTGTGGCAATGCGTGGCATTAGGTGGCAACAGAAATACCGCCTACTGCCACGCATTATTCACTTATAATCAGAGAGTTAAATCAAAGGTGACAGATGTGGCAATAAGAATAGAAAAACAGCACCATGTAGAGTGGTTGTTCGGATTCCGAACAACCACTTTTTGCTTTACCATTCGCATGTATTGGCAATTGTGCAGAAATCATGAACTTCATTATGCGAGTTCATCCACTTCATTTCACGACTTCATCTACTTCATTTCACGAGTTCATCTACTTCATTGAGTTGACACATACGGCTGCGGTGGCTGAAGGAGTCGAATGCTGTGGCTGAAGGAGACGAATGCGATGGCTGAAGGAGTCGAATGCAGTGACCGAAGGAGACGAATGCTGTGGCAGGAGGAGTCGAATGCGATAGCTGAAGGAGTCGAATGCAGTGACCGGAGGAGACGAATGCTGTGGCAGGAGGAGACACATTCTGAACACTTATAACTAGAGATTGCGGTATAATACTAAACTGAGTCCACTTAAAAAAGTCCCGAATCATATTTTTTGTCATTGTAACTTATTGACAATCAATGGCACGTTTTCGTAAAAATGACTTTTTCAAGTGGGCTCAGAAAATAAAATCTGTTTTCTGTTTCAATCCACACACCCACGAAGGGTGTGACGCACGTATTTGGAGATACGATGCGCTGCATGATGTTTCAATCCACACACCCACAAGGGTGTGACTGTGCAACACCACCGACGAGGTCGCTGGCTTCTGGTTTCAATCCACACACCCACGAAGGGTGTGACAAGTAAGCTGACTTGAGCAGGTAAACTTTGGGAAGTTTCAATCCACACACCCACGAAGGGTGTGACTCCGCAACAATTTCGCAGAAGACTTAAACATCTTGTTTCAATCCACACACCCACGAAGGGTGTGACGGACGATGAGGAAATAACCAATTCACTCTCTATGTTTCAATCCACACACCCACGAAGGGTGTGACGCCAGGTGTTAACCCTCTGAGTTACACTGTTGAGTTTCAATCCACACACCCACGAAGGGTGTGACCCAACAAAGTTGCCGGCATGAGAGAGCACATTGCCGTTTCAATCCACACACCCACGAAGGGTGTGACCTCACCTTCCGTACATGCCGCGAAGACCTGGACATGTTTCAATCCACACACCCACGAAGGGTGTGACTCGATTGTTGCTTGGTCGTTGTTGGCCTGTCCATATAAGTTAATAATTAAAAGTAATAAAAGGGTGTGACTCGATTGTTGCTTGGTCGTTGTTGGTGCTGATGGTGTTTCAATCCACACACCCACGAAGGGTGTGACAAACATAGACTAGGGTAATGATTGCCCAATATGCGTTTCAATCCACACACCCACGAAGGGTGTGACGGTTGTTGATCGCGTGAATTCTTCGAGACTGAAGTTTCAATCCACACACCCACGAAGGGTGTGACAACATACCGATAAGCATATCAGGGAGCATGGCAAGTTTCAATCCACACACCCACGAAGGGTGTGACATTCATTAATCATAACTATTTTAAATTTATTTGGTTTCAATCCACACACCCACGAAGGGTGTGACATATGGTGTGCAGATGGTTCTCGACCCTCTGAGAAGTTTCAATCCACACACCCACGAAGGGTGTGACGATAGATAACTCCGAGTCAGTGGTAGCTGACACGTTTCAATCCACACACCCACGAAGGGTGTGACATAGATGCTCAGTGCATCTTCCGGTGTCCGGCAGTTTCAATCCACACACCCACGAAGGGTGTGACCTTCATTCAGCATCTTGGTGTTGAAGTCCTTTCCGTTTCAATCCACACACCCACGAAGGGTGTGACCTGCATCCCAGATGATTCTCGCACATTCCAGATAGTTTCAATCCACACACCCACGAAGGGTGTGACTGCATATTCTGCAAATAGCTGAATATCATGATGCAAAGATAATTATTTTGCGAAAGATGGCAAAATAATTACACGTAAAATATTATAAAAGGCATAATATTTGTAAGTCACTGATTTTAAGAAGGTGCGAAACTATAGGTTATTTTGCAATACTATAGGTTCGCACCCTCATACATTAAATGATAAGCTCACCAGTAAAGTCAAGCCCCATATCCTTACCCAAAGTCTCAACTTTACGTTTCCAATTTTTCCCAAGAATATAGAACCTAATACTATCTTGTTCAGTATCAATAATCCCTTTTAACTGGTCCCTTAATACGAAAAACTGAGATTCCGTCAAAATACACTCAAAAACAGAGTTTTGAACTCTCTTTCCGTAATTCAAACACGCCCTTGCTACATTGCGTAAACGTTTCGCACCATGAGCCGAGGTAATGTTTACATCATAAGTAATCAATACAAACATACACTACTTGATTAAAAACACTGGATAATCATCAATATCCTTACGAATGAATCTCGCCAACAACATTGCTTGAACATAAGGAAGAAGACCTATACTTACCTTTTCATTTAAATAAGGATGAATAATCAGCTCCTTCTTTCTGTTTTGCCAAGCAGACAATATAATCTTACGCCCCGAGTCTGTCATGACGATACCTTCGTCACCCTGCTTGATGAAATCTTTGATGGTAATCTGTTTTCTGTTGATTAAAGATAGAACCAATCTATCACCCAAATATGCTCGCAGCTCCTCCATCATATCCAAAGATAAAGATGCACGCCCTGGTCTTAAAGTATGCATAAACCCTACATACGGATCTAAGCCAACAGTCTCCAATGCCGATGTCATATCATTACATATAAGAGTATATACGAAAGATAACATCGCATTAATCGCATCTTTTGGTGGACGACGATTGCGACCTTCAAATACAAAATCTTCTTTCTGATTTAGAAGAAGACGTGAGAATACACCAAAATAAGCAGTGGCAGCTTCTCCTTCTATTCCTCTCACACTATCTATAGATTCAGCATTCAAAACTCTTCTTTTGCACCGAAGCAGTTCCTCGCAAACACGTTCTATAGCCTCATCATCTCCATTGTCTCTAATAAAACGACGCAAGATATTACGATAGTTTTGGATTTTTCCTCCTATGAAAAGTTTACTGAGATGAAGAGCATAGTTAGGTTCATCAGAATTCTTATATTGTGCTTTTCTCAGCAAAACGTTTCCCCTAGTCGGGCCTTGCGAACGGCTGATATATCTTCCTTGTGGTGAAAGGAAGGTTAGAGAAACATTATTATCTGCACACAGTTTCATCAATCCTGGACTTGCCCCCATATAACCAAAAGTAATAATTTGCTCTATATTATGGATAGGAATACGGAATATCTCGTTTTGCTTCACAGATATCACAACATTCAACCCATCTTTACTTAGATAGGCTTCAGGTGTGGTCACGTATAATGTATTAAGTAATATCCTCATATAGATTTTTGTTTAAATAGGTTGATACAAGAGTACAATCACTCATTTCTGGCATACAGAGATTTACCAGAGAACAATTCTTGCAATGGTGCTGTTTGTTAGCTTTTGGCAAGATACCGCTCTTAAATACCTCATGCATCTGACGGGCACATTGAATAGTCGTATTTCTTAATGACTCAGAAATAGAAATTGTTTCTCTATGTTTTACTTCATCATAATACAATGCACCGTATGGAATATGGATACCATACATTTCTTCGAGACACATTGCCTGGGCAGCCAATTGTACTTCATCTCTTTCATCAGGCTTATGATGACCTCTTTTATACTCCACAGGGTATGGTTTCCAATATCCTTTGTAGCGATTATGAGTTATAGCATCTTCTGAAGAATCAGTTGGAACAAGTTCAACTGCATCAGTTATACCATACAATCCTAATTCTTTAGAGGCAATATGGAGGGAACGAAGTGTGATAACATCACCATTTTTCTGACGATAGAAGGGATTATCTACGTTCTTGTGTAGAATCTGCCCTTCTGTCGTCAGTTTATTTTCTGCCCATTGTTGCTCGATATGAATCAAAGCCCATTGCCGGGGGCAGAACATAAAGTGCTGTATCCCCGACAACATGAGCATTTCATCTTCAGCATACATGATGATACTAAATCAATTTTTCAACTGTTACACCAGGATATTTCTTATCCAACTCCTCTTGGGAAGGTACCGTAACTTCATAATCGCCAAATGAACGTGGGAAATCTACTCCCCCGATAAGTTTTACTTGAACAAGATCAAATAATTGACCAGCTCTAGCGTTACCTAAAGGAGAATCGTGTTTGAAAACAATCAAAGCTCTTGGATTCATCTCTCCTCTTGCTGCAGAATGATCATTCTCAAATGCATTGATAAGAGCCTGGAACAAAAGTTCTTTGTCTTCCTCTGAGAAACCAGTCTTCGCTGCATCAGAAGGAGAAATAAAACCATGCATACGATACAGTCCATAACTTACCGTATATTTATTACCCATAGTTTTGTCGCCTGTACTATCCTCACTGGTTACACAACAACGAGTTATGGAATTCGATTTTGAAGAGATAGGATCAATCGAACGGGCAAACATAAATTGAACAGGACCGCGCACAATACCAAGTCCCTTAATCTTCTTTTTATTATTTCCTTTTTTATTACTTCCTTTTTTATTATTTCCCTTTTGTTCAGAATTATCATTTTCAGCCATCTCTTCAGCTTCAGCTTTCTCTTCACCAGTACTCATAACTGCGCCAAAAGTACGAATGTCATAGTATTGTGCGCACATAGCCAGACGACCTGATTTGAAGATATTCTGTTCTATATCCTTATTTGCCGTATTCATATCTTTATCATCCCACTTATTCTCCTTAAGAATTGACTTAAAAGCTTTATCAAGCTTTTCACGGACTACTCCAACAGCATTGGAATTCTTGTTTGACACAGCATCTCTAACGGCTGCTATTTTTTCCGTCAAAGATTTCATTTGTTCTTCAGAAACAGATGACTCAGTCTTATGATTAGCCACACACTCCTCTACTAAATCAGCATATTTAGCTGCAGCCTTCAATTCTTCGTCATCTCTCTTCTCTTGAATCAAAGGATTCAAAATATTGCCCTCTCTGATGAAAATATCATACGGAGTCTTAAGCCCCTTGAGCAAGTGGATGTAATTACGCACTTTGCGCTTAATGCACACATCTGATACTAAACCTTGTTCTGTCTCTTCGTCTGTACGAGGCATGTTGTCAAAATCAGGGTCTCCATTTGGATTTCCATCTTTAACGTCAAAGAGAAAAACAATTTCATAACGATTCTTTATTCAATAGTTCGTTAATAATTCAATAATGTGCTAAGCAGCTATACGCTGTAAGCACG
>OOBU01000170.1_pt1 | contig 43814 bp, 42 predicted proteins | sample 1671501 | NCBI WGS metagenome assembly OOBU01 (sample SAMN06348163, study PRJEB24527) | human gut metagenome | biome: human gut; feature: ankylosing spondylitis patient; material: feces | host: Homo sapiens | place: China | collected 2015-10
ATATGGAGTCAAAAGTATATATACTCTATTGAAACTCTGAGTCGAGAAATCTCCCGCTCCAATGCTACGAAGCGTAGATCAGGTGGATTTCCCTACTCCGCTTCCGACCGTCGAAATGACAGTGGGCGTCTGAAGTCTGATAGTCTTATCATCTGATAGGGCTTCAATCACTTCTTCTTCCGCTCTCTTTTTTGCATGCATTTTCCCTCATTCTTGATATATCGCCATATTTCTATATCCCATGTGAAATACAACATATAGTATGCCTTTATGGTATTTGACACAATAAATTGTGCGTGTTACCATATATCTGCTATAAACTTACGGAAACGAGGGATTCATATGAACCACTGGTACGACAATACAATCAGTCAGGGCATCCTGAAAGAAAAATACTATCACAAGGGAGAAAAGACTCCCGAAGAATTCATGGACCGGGTGAGCTCCATTTTTGATCCGGAGCTGAAAAAGCGGGTGAGAGGCTATCTGGAAGACACCTCCTTCTGCCCTGCAGGCCGCACCCTTTATGCGGCAGGGGCCAAGGGAAAATTCAAGGTATCCATGTCCAACTGCTACATCCTGCCTTCCCCTGAAGATAACCTGGAATCCATATTCCGGGCCAACTATGAAATCGCCCGTATCTTCTCCTACGGCGGCGGCATCGGCATCAATATTTCCAACCTCCGCCCCAAGGGAAGCGAAGTGAGGAACGTGGCCCGCAGCTCCACCGGTGCCGTTTCCTTCCTGAAAATTTTCAACGTCACCGGCGAAGTCATCAGCCAGAACGGACGGCGGGGCGCCATGATGGTAGGCCTGAACTGCAGCCATCCCGACATTTACGAATTCCTTCATATCAAACAGAACGAGGAAAAACTGTCCTCCATGAACATCAGCATCCTTTTCACCGATGAATTCATGGAAGCCGTGCGGGACGACAAGGAATATACCCTGAGCTTCACCGTGGAAGCCACCGGCGAAAAAATCGAAAAAACCATCAAAGCCCGCGAATTTTTCAAAGAATTCTGCGAAACCCAGTGGGACTGGGGCGATCCCGGTGCCATCTTCATTGACCGGATGAACAAAAACCACCTCCTGGCAGGCTACGACGAATACAACATTGAAATCACCAACCCCTGCGGCGAATTCGGCGGCAACGCATACAACGCCTGCAACCTGGGCAGCGTGAACCTTTACACCATGATTGACGACAAGTTCAGCGCCCGCCCCGTATTTAACGAAGAACGGTTCAAAAAGACCGTGTACGACGGCATTACCGCCCTGGATGAAATCGTGGACTACGGCTATGAAGCCCAGCCCCTGGATGCCAACAGAACCTGCATCGACGACTGGCGCTCCCTGGGCCTCGGCCTCTTCGGTGTAGCAGACGCCCTCATCGCCATGAAACTCACCTACGGCACCAAAGAAGCCAATGACTTTATGGGCCGCGTCATGAAAACCATGCTCCTCACCGCCCTCCGCTCCTCCTGCGACAGGGCAAAGGAAAAAGGCACCTTCGGCCACTACCGCTGGGAAGCCACGAAGAAATCTCCCATCATGGACATGGTGAAAGAACTGGATCCTGAGCTCTATGAAGACATCCATCAGCATGGCCTTCGGAACGGCACCCTCCTTGCCATCGCTCCCACCGGCACCATCTCCCTCCTCATGGGCAGCTTCTCCGGCGGATGCGAACCGCTCTACAAGATTTCCTATGAACGCACCACCCACAAAATGGAAGAAGTGCACGGTCATTTCCGGGTCTACGCCCACAGCATCAAAGACCTTCTGGAATACCACCACCTGCCCCTCACCATTTCCGATGAAGAAATCGTGGCCCGCTTCCCCTGGGTCATCGAAAGCCACGACGTCCCTTTCATGAACCGCGTCCGCATGCAGGCAGCCATGCAGAAATACGTGGACAACTCCATCTCCAGCACCGTAAACCTGAAAAACAGCGCCACCCCTGAAGACATCTACCGCATCTACCTCTCCGCCTGGGAAAGCGGCTGCAAAGGAATCACCGTATTCCGCGACGGCTGCCGCAGAGGCAACATCCTGGGCGTAGGCAAGGAAGATAAAAAAGAAATAGAAAAGGAAAAAATGGAAGGCAAAAAAGAGGACAGTAAGGAAAAAGCCAATATAATAACAATGAAACCTGTAGATAACACCCTGGAATGTCCCAAATGCCACTCCCACCACGTCCATGTAGAAGGCCACTGCAGCACCTGCGAAGAATGCGGCTGGTCCGCCTGCGGGCTGTGACAGAAACGCAGCATCCTGCGAAATGTGAAAGCCCCGCTCTGCTTTGTGCAGACGGGGCTTTTATTATGGGGGCGGGGTGGAAAGGAAATCTCGTAATTTATTTCCGCTCTCAGGAAGGAGCTCCCCACAAGGGAAAAATCTCCTTGACTATTGGTATAGATGTCTCTATGATGGATGAAAAAAGGACACCACGAAACTGTCTATAATTTGAAGACATGTTATTAGAATTTAAGATTTTGCAATGCGTGATGAAAAAAGGCGAAAATGAAATATCTATTACAGAAAGTTTGTACAGTAGCAATTCTCCTCTTAGTAAGTATACTTGGATGGAAATTTGTGCTTTCGAGTGATATTGAGAAGAACAAAACGGATTTTTATGATAATATTCCCGTGGTAAAAATTTTTGATGAGGAAGAGATGCTCTCAAACTGCTTACAACTTACAGTACGGGCACCCAGCCGGATTTATGGAAATGGATATTTTAAAAGTCAAAGGGGAAGGGCGGAAATTTTAGCATATTATTCCACCATTCTAAAAAAACAGGGCTGGATAATGAAGGACGTCCACATCAATCGTGAAGAAGATTCCGGAAAGACTATCTGTACCTATTATATGTTTTTGAATTCTAATGATTATGTTATTGAACTTGGAATTTATGAGCCGGGTATGAATGCTGCCGATTTTGATTATTTCATTGTCATGACTAAAAATCAAGGGCTGGTATCTGCTTGAGTTTAGATTCCTTGGGGGGAAAAAATATGCTTATTGAGCGCAAGCTCATATTATGTGCAGCTTATTGATATATCACTATATCAGGGGGAAGCAGAATGACCTAGTATAGCACCAAGCTAATAGAAAAAGCGAAAATTGCATTAGCAGCTATTACTTTAATGGCTATTTAGCTATTTGGGGATGGGGGCCGGACTGGATAGAAATACCAGGGAAAGCCTGAACAAGCTGAAAGCTATCTTTGATAAGACAAAGGCAGAAGAGCGAAAACAGCTGGTAGAAGAAATGAGCATCGTAGGCAATTCAGCCATTCACGAACTGGCTGCAAGAAACGGCTGGGGTGAAGGTTCCATAGAAAAGACCGCCCTCCATGGCCTTCTTGGCGCCATGACAAGCAAAGAGGCCGGAAGCAGTGCCCTTGCTGGCATCCTTTCCGGTGGTGTGCAGGAATACGCCATGGGATACCTGCATAACCATATGCCAAAAGGCTGGGCAGCAAACCATCCCGATGAAGCACAGATGATTGCAGCCGGATTAGGCATGATTGTGGGAAGCATCTCCAATGATAAGAAAATAGGCGGATATATCGCCCAGATGGGGGCTAAGTGGAATATTGCTTACGTTGTGGAAACAGATATGACGGACAACGACCTTTATGAAAAAAAGATAGATGAATTTCAGCGTTATGATAGTGGTATTTCCGATGAGGAATATATAGATCAACTTGGGAAGAATGGTATTAAAGATGAGTCGTATTATAAAAAAATAGCAGAATTTTACCCAGGTGGTGCAGGAATTGCCTTAAATATGGCAACAATGAATGACAATGAAATTGAAGAGAACTATGGTAATCAGCTTACTAGGGTAGGAGATAGAGTGTTTGTTATTAATCAAGATTCAGAGTTAGCACGGACAATTAAAAACTCAAATGGTTATGCTCAAGCAGTGGGAAAAGCAATACAAATTGTTAGAGATAAAAAAATCCTAAATGAATATTTTAATTTTTCAGTAAATGTTAATCCTTCAGGCGCTGGAGAGCAAATTTTGGATAATTCATCATTCTTATTTGCAGGGAAATATGAAGCGATTGTTCGTATAATGATAGATTCTGATGGGGTGGTACATGAGCGTAGCTGTATTATTGATAATTACAATTTTGAAAAACATGATTTACCAAACTATGTTGCTAAGAAAATAGTGATGGAATTAAATAATGAGGCTGCTCTATCAATGAAAGCGGGATATTTAAAACCATATATATGGATTTTAAATATTTCAAGAGCGTTTGGAAAAGATGGAGAATATGATGAGGCAGATGATTAATGGAGATATTAGCCCATGGATAATCAAATTAATCAGAAAAAGCATAAAGATCTCAAAATTAGTATATTGATAATATTGCTAATCTTGGGTATAGCTTTAAGCATACATTATATGAATTCCATGAATGAACCGACTGCCCTTATGCGCTATTCTGATGGAAGGGTTCTTCTTCTCTCGGAATCGCATTCCCTGGTTGATATAAAAAAACAGACCATAATTACACAAAGGACGCTTTCTGTTAAGCAGGATGGAAATGAAATATATGCTCTTGGGAGTGAAGGCTATATAATTTATAATTTGGAAACAGGAGAAGAAAAACTGTATGAGAATACAGGAGATATGAAAAGTCCTTATTTCGGAAACACAGAGTTCTCTTATCATAGGCCGACAATTTGCAGAATAAAGAGTTTTAACGATTTTAACGAGGCAGAGCAGGATAATTTTGAGGAAATGTTTCATCAAAAAGTCAGGAACTCTTTTTATGCAAGGCCCTTTTATAAATCTCCGTTTGAATCAACCATGCTGGATGTGGAACGGGGGATTGAAGTTGCGAACGTACAGAGCCTGAAAAAAGTGGAGAATATTCTTTATATATATGAAGGAAACGGGTTTACCGTCATTTCGCTGTCTGATGGGGATATATGGCAATATTATAATAATAACCTGCTAATTGATAACGAAATTCAGTTTAATCATAGCAGGCGAATAAAGAGCCTGGAACGTGCTTATGGAGACCATTATGTCCTATTGCATAATCTGTCCGGCTTTGGAAATGATAAACTTGATGTATTGTTTGGTATATGGAAATCGTACCATGTGTTGCGGCATCAGATGAATGAAGACTCTGCCCTTGATGTATGGAAGCAGATAATGTCTCAGCCAGGCATATCTGCGGTCAAGTGATTGAACAGGCGGACGGGTGAAATTTGCCATTACACCTTCTTATTAGCGGTATTAGCTGGAAAGGGATGAAACAAGTGGGGGGATTTTTCGTTGTAATAAAATAGCACTTGCCATTCTTGTCCTCAGCGCGGCTTTCATTTTTCTGATTGCAGATAAAACCAGTGATTATCGGGGAAATCAGCATACTATCCTCCTCGCCTCTGCCATATCTTCAACGGGGATTCAAAGTATAGAAGGCTTGCAATATAAAGACAGCTCTCTCATGAAAGCAAAATATTATTCAGTCAGATACGAATACAGTCCTGCCCTACTTAGCAGGCAGAAATTAGCAGGTAAAATTGAAAGAAAACTGGCAGATTCAAAAGTAAAAATTTATGTAAGCCATGATTTTAAGGATAATTTCCTCATTCAAGCATATAATGCCCAGTTCTTCTATGATATTCTGGTATTTGATGACAGGGTGATGGTGACAGTAAATAAGAAGGATGATTAAAATGATTTACCATGGCTCAGTCAGTTTACTCTGGCTTTTTGTAATTAGAGAATAATCAGCCGCAAAGCATCACAAAACGCCCATCTGCAGCACGCAGGTAGGCGTTTCTTGTATTTCTTTATTTCATGCAGCCTTACAGGAGTTTATTGAAGTCCTGGTTCAGTTTCTTTTCAGCGGTGGACAGTTTGTTTTCTGTTTCTTCTGTCCATGCTTCATTGTCGGCCAGGTCATCTTTGGCCATTTGAATCATTTTGTCCAGTTCCACCGGCTGGGGGCCGCCTTTGACTTTTCTATTTCTTACGATGGAGGCGGGATCTTTGGCGTGCTGCCATTCTTCTTCTGTCATGGGGAAGTCCCGGGGAAGATTGGGGTCATCGGCGGAGACTTTGGCATAGACGGCCTTGGCGTCTTCGTAGGTGAAGTCCCTGGGGGTGATATGATGGGCTCTGGCGTAGGTGACGATTTCGCTGGCGAAGTGGTGGCCCATGCGGAAGGGAATGCCGTGGTTTTTCATGAGTTCATCGGCGATTTCCTGGGAGCAGGTCCAGTCCAGGTTCAGTTCTTCCAGGGAGCGGGCGGGGTCGATTACCAGGTTGTTCAGGATTTTGTCCATGGCGGTGAGGACTTTGGAGGCCTCCGGCATGATGTCTCTGGCACCGTTTAAACGGCCGTCGGCCATGCCGGCGGGAATGTTATGGGAGCGGAACATGGCTTCCACGGACATGCCCAGGAGGGTGGAGGCATCGGTGCGGCAGCTGTTCAGGAGGCCCGGATTTCTTTTCTGGGGCATGGCGGAGGATACATAGGTATTTCCGCCGCCTTCTTTCAGGATAATCCAGGGGCGGGGCTGGGCGTACTGCTGCATAATTTCTTCGATGAAACTGGTGGTGTGGATGGCGATGCAGTTGGTGATGCCGCCGGTTTCAATGGGGGCTTCCTGGGGGAAAATCTGGCCGGCGTCGTAGGTGTTGTAGGCGAGGCCGTCAAATCCCAGGTAGTCCGCCATGCGGTCCCTGTCCAAAGGCCAGCCGGTGCCGTTCAGCACGGTGCTTCCCATGGGGGAGCGGTTGAGGCGTTTGTAGTATTCCCGCACCCGCTGCATGTCACGGCTGTAGGCGTTGGCGTAGGCGATGAAATAGTGGGCCAGGCTGTTTGGCTGGGCGGCTACGCCGTTGGTGTAGTTGGGAATGAGGGTGTCTTTATTTTCCTCTGCCAGCCGGATGAGGTCCGCCTGTACCTTGTTCAGCTTTTTCGCCATGGTGAGGAGGTGTTCCCGCTGCTCCATGATGCCAACGGTGGTGAGCATGTCCTGGGAGGAGCGGCCGGCATGGATTTTTGTCACATCGGGGCCGGCGGCCTTGATGAGGTAAGGCTCAAAGGTAATTACATTGTGGGGACGGGGCGCACCGGGCAGGTTCCCGTCCCGGAGGACCTTGTCGATGCCTTTGGCAAAGGCATGGCCCTCTTCCGGCGTGAGGAGTCCTTCGTCTGTATTGATGACATCGGAGGCTTTATTAATCTGCCCCAGCCAGTAGAAATTGTCCCTCTGGGGCTGGGCGGCAAACACGGAGCCCGTGGAAATCAGGGCGCAGAGGGTAAGGGCAAGTACAGGTTTCTTCATCATAGGACCTCTTTTCTATTTTATTTATATACTTATTATAATGGATAGGAAGCGGAGAGGAAAGGTGGCTAGTGGGCTGGTGTATTAGTGTACTAGTGTACTAGTGGGATAGTGGGAGAGTGGGAGAGTGAGGGGGCTTCCGGCTGTCAGCTTCCCGCTGTCGGCTTTCGGCTTTCGGCTTTCGGCTGTCGGCTTCCCGCCCGCTCTTCATTCTTCGCTGCGCTCAGGATGAAGAGTGGGCGGGAAGGGAAAAGAGAGTACATCAGGCCCCTTCCACAGTAAGGAGGGGTAATAGAGCAAGGAAAAACGGAGTGATACTAAAATCAGTCATTATCGACAGGGGCCATTCGGATGGGAGATTTCTCGACTCCCTTTCACTGGCTCCGTGTAAAGGAGGATTCATACTGGCGCTGGCCATCGCTCGAAATGGCAGGAAAGCATAGAGCCACATCATTGACAGGGGCCATGCAGAAGGGAGATTTCTCGACTCCCTTTCACTGGCTCCATGTAAAGGAGGATTCATACCGGCGCTGGCCATCGCTCGAAATGACAGGAAAGCATAGAGCTACATCAAGTCCCTTGCTAAAGGCCAGCTATCCTCTGTCGCCTCCATCGCCTCCTCCCCTGACAAGCAGGGGGAGGCAAGGCATGTAATTTAGTTTGACGTCTGACGTCTAATCCACGCCCCTATCCTCCGTCGCCTAACGGCGCCACCTCCTTCCTATGGAAGGAGGCTTTAGCTTTTCGCCATGCAGCACTGGATTCACAAATGCAAGTCCCGTAACGCTTACTTCATAATTATCGCCCCCCGAGGGCGATACCACAACCTTCGGGCCCTGGGCCCGTCAAACTTAAGAACCCTCCGGCCTTTAGGCCGGTCAATCTTAAGAACCTTTCGCGCCCGAAGGGGAACCCTCTGAACCGGGGGACGCTTTGCATCCACCTTTGTAAAGCAAATTTCCTTGACAAGTCTCTTTTCTTCCTGTATAATGATTCTCGTTGTGGTGATACTATGTCTATAGAAAATATCGTTGAAAAGGGAGAGCTCCTGGACCGATACGGGGCGCTCCTGACAAAGCGCCAGAGGGATTGTCTTGATTTGTATTATAATGAGAATCTGACTCTGGCGGAGATTGCGGAACATTTTCATATTTCCCGGCAGGCGGTGCACGATGCCATGCGTCACGGGGAGGAGCAGCTTATGACCTATGAATCCGTTCTTCATCTTGTTTCCATGAGAGGGGATAAGGAGAAGGCGGCCAGGGAGCTGATGGAAATGATTCCGGATCAGTATCACAGGAAGGCTCGTGTACTGATAGACTGTTTATGGGAATGAAGGTGACCTTATGCCATTTGAGAGTTTAGGAGACAAGCTGCAGTCTGCGTTTAAGGATCTGCGGGGAAAAGGGAAGCTTTCGGAGAGTGATATCGACGGGGCCCTCCGCGAGGTCAGACGGGCGCTTTTGGAGGCGGATGTCAATTTCAAGGTGGCTAAGGATTTCATTGCCCATGTCCGTGAGAAGGCCATGGGTGAGGAGGTCTTCGGCAGCCTGAAGCCGGACCAGACGGTGATTAAAATCGTCCGGGATGAGCTGACGGAGCTTCTGGGGGGCACCCAGAGCAAAATCACCCTGTCCTCTACGGGCATGACGGTGATTATGCTGGTGGGCCTCCAGGGGGCCGGCAAGACCACCACCGCCGGCAAGCTGGCGCTCATGTTCAAGAAGAAGGGCCACCGGCCGCTTCTGGCAGCCTGCGACGTGTACCGTCCGGCAGCTATCAAGCAGCTGGAAGTTCTGGGCCAGCAGACTGATGTGCCGGTGTACCGGATGCCGCCGAATGTGGACCCGGTGCACATCGCTTCTTACGCGGTGGATACGGCGAAGTCCTATAACCGGGATATCGTCATCCTGGATACGGCAGGGCGCCTGACCATTGATGAGAAGCTCATGGCGGAGCTTCGGAATATCAAGGCCGAGGTTCATCCCCAGGAAATCCTGCTGGTGCTGGATTCCATGACCGGCCAGGATGCGGTGACCACGGCGAAGGCCTTCGATGAAAACCTTGGCATTGACGGGACCATCTTGACAAAGATGGACGGCGATGCCAGAGGCGGTGCAGCTCTTTCCATCAAGACTGTCACCGGTAAGCCTATCAAGATGATTGGCGTTTCCGAAAAGCTGGACGGCGGGCTGGAAGATTTCCACCCGGACCGCATGGCTGGGCGTATCCTGGATCTGGGCGATCTGGAAACTTTGATTGAAACGGCCCAGAGAAATATGGATGCCGAATCCCTGAAGGATGCGGCAGGAAAGATTCGGAAGGGTGAATTCACTCTGGACGATTTCCTGCGTCAGCTGAAGCAGGTGAGGAAGCTTGGCTCCTTCCAGTCTATCCTGGGCATGCTCCCGGGTATGGGCAAGTTCAAGGACCAGCTGAAGGATATCGACCTGGACGGCAAGGAAGTCAAGCATATTGAGGCTATCATCCTTTCCATGACCCCTGCAGAAAGGGCGAATGTGAAAATCCTGAACGGCAGCCGCCGCAAGCGTATCGCCAACGGCGCCGGCGTGAAGATCCAGGATGTGAACCGCATGATGAAGCAGTTCGCTGAAATGCAGAAGACCATGAAAAAGATGAGAGGCAAGAAGATAAATCCATCCAAGTTGGGAAATCTGTCCGGTTTCCCCGGGATGTTCCATAAATAACCGAGACCAATTCAAGGAGGTGAATTTCATGTTAAAAATTCGTTTGACCCGTATGGGTGCTAAGAAGAATCCTTTCTACCGTATCGTAGTTATCGACTCCAGAGAAGCAAGAAACGGCGCTCCCACCGATACCATCGGCTGGTACGACCCGGCTAAACTGGACGCTCCGGTAAAGATCGATGAAGAAAAGGTTCTTTCCTGGCTTGGAAAAGGCGCTCAGCCGACCGACACCGTTCGTTCTATCCTGAGAAAGAATGGCATCCTTGCTAAGTTTGCAGAAGCAAAGAAATAATGGGGGCCGCGTATGAAAGAATTAGTGGAAACACTTGTCAAGGCTCTGGTCAAGAACCCTGACGCCGTCTCTGTGACCCTGGTCCAAAAGGGCAGCCTGGAAATTTATCAGGTCCATGTTGCCCCGGAAGACATGGGGAAAGTGATCGGCAGAAAAGGCCGCATTGCCAATGCAATCCGCACCGTTGTCAAAGCAGGCGCCCTGCGTGAAAACCGCAAGGTGGCTGTGGATATTATTTGAGAGGTGCCTCAATGGAAGAAATGCAGATTCTTGTCCCAGTGGCTGTGAAATCCAAGCTCACTGAGACATTAAAGACCGCTCTGCTCAACGAAATCGGGCAGAATATCAGCCGTGTCGAACACGATATGGCTCAGCTTGAATTCGAAGCAAATGGCAAGCTGGCTGAACAGGCCAAAATCAACATTCAGGCCGTCGCTCCTCTCCGTGCCCAGTACGAAGCCCAGAAAGCCCGTATGCAGCAGGTGAAGGATAAGCTGAATGCTGACAAGGAACACCTGGAAAAGCTGGCCATCGGTGCTGAACTGAACCGTCAGCCCATGAACAGGATCGTCACCGTCCATGTGGGGGATGACATGAACGCCTTAACCGGCGGAGAAATCCTGGTGGAAGATGGAAAGATCATCGCTTTCCGCAACTGATATGAAACCCGATGAAATGATAATCGTCGGCCGAATCGTAGCCCCGCATGGTGTGCGGGGTGATTTGCGTATTCTTCCCGATACGGACAGGCCGGAGATTTTTAAAAAACTCAAAACCATCTATATCGGAGGAAAACCTTTCCGCCTCCTGTCCGCCCGTCCCCACAAGAATGTATACATTCTCCATGTGGAAGGGGTGGATGACAGGAACATGGCGGAAACCCTGATTTCCAAAGTGGTGGAAGTTCCTTTCTCAGAACTCCCCCGAAGGGAAAAAGGGTCCTACTACTACTTCCAGCTCATCGGGCTTAACGTAGTAACGGAAGACGGAAAGGCTGTGGGGACTGTGAAGGAAATCATAGAAACCGGAGCCAACAATGTGTACTCCATCAGCACACCGGAAGGAAAGGAAATCCTGATTCCGGCCATACCGTCATGTGTTCTTTCCATAGATATAGAGGCAGGACGTATGACGGTGCGCCTGCCGGAGTGGGAATAGCTTATTTTACGACGACCTGCTGCCTTTCATAAAAGGGGCGGCGGAAAGTCCTTCGAGGCTGTCATCTTGAAAATTGATATTTTATCCCTCTTTCCGGAATTCGTGGAAGCATTCTTTCACCAGAGCATGATCAAGCGGGCTTTGGAAGCGGGACTGATAGAAATGGCTGTGACCAATCCCAGAGACTTTACCAAAAGCCGCCACAGACAGGTGGATGACACCATTTACGGCGGCGGTGCAGGCATGCTCATGATGTGCCAGCCCCTTTTTGATGCCTGCCATCATGTGCTTCCTGAGAAAGGGCCAAGGGATCGGGTCATCTTCCTGTCACCGGCAGGAAAGACCTTCACCCAGGACCGGGCCAAGGAACTGCAGCGGGACTATGACCATCTGGTCCTCATCTGCGGCCACTATGAAGGCGTGGACCACCGGGTGGAAGAACACCTGGCGGACGAACTCATCTCCATCGGAGACTACGTCCTCACCGGCGGCGAACTGGGAGCCATGGTTATCAGCGACGCCGTGGCCCGCATGGTGCCCGGCGTTCTGGGAGACGCGGGAAGCGCAGCCAGCGATTCCTTCTATGAACCGATCCTGGAATACCCCCAGTACACCAAGCCCGCTGACTACAACGGCTGGAAAGTGCCGGACGTACTCCTTTCTGGCCACCATGCAAACATTGCCCGGTGGAGAAGGAAAGAAGCCCTCCGCCGCACCATGACCTGCCGCCCGGACCTTCTGGAAGGGCAGGAGCTTTCCAAAGAAGACAGGAAGCTCATGGAAGAAATCAGGGAAGAAAAGGAGGAGTGACCATGGCACCAGTATACATAGGTCTCATCCACTATCCTATTTACAACAAACACATGGAAGTCGTCACCACGGCACTCACCAACTACGACCTCCATGACATTGCCAGGACGGCAAAAACCTATGACGTGAAGAAATATTTCATCGTGCATCCCGTGGAAGCACAGCGTGAAATGGCCCTTCGCATCATGAATCACTGGAAAACAGGCGGCGGCGTGCACTACAATGCCAATCGCAAAGAAGCCTTTGAAGAAACCGAACTGGTTCCTACACTGGAAGATGCGATTTCATGGATTGAAAAAGAAACCGGCAAAAAACCGGCTATTGTCACCACCGACGCCAGGGTGTATCCTAATACTATCTCCTACGCAGCCATGCGCAGGAAAATCCACGACGAGGATACCTCCATCTTCATTCTCTTCGGTACAGGCTTCGGCATGACCAAGGAAATGATGAAAAAATTTGATTACATTGTGGAACCGATTTATGGCGCCGGCACTTACAACCACCTCTGTGTGAGAAGCGCCGTGGCCATCATCCTCGACCGCCTTCTGGGCGAACCCTGGTGGAATAAAAAGGAGGAATAATTTACTATGTCCGGACATTCCAAGTGGGAAAACATTAAGCGCAAGAAAGGCAAAACCGATGCCATCCGCGCCAGAATTACCACCAAAATTTCCAAGGAAATCACCATTGCAGCCCGCATGGGCGGCGGTGATCCCGTAGGCAACATGCGTCTGAAACTGGCCCTCACCAAGGCTAAACAGAACAACGTGCCAAAGGAAAACATTCAGAGAGCTATCGCTAAAGGCGTAGGCGCTGCCAGCGGTGCAGGCTTCGACGAAGTCACCTACGAAGGCTACGGCCCCGGCGGTGCAGCAGTCATCGTTGAATGCAACACCGACAACAGAAACAGGGCGGCAGCCGACATCCGCCATGCCTTCACCCATCACGGCGGCTCCGTAGGCACCCCGGGATGCGTATCCTGGATGTTCAAGAAAAAAGGCTCCATCATCGTCAGCAAAGAAGCTGCCGACGAAGACACCGTCATGATGGTAGCCCTTGACGCCGGTGCAGAAGACGTGTCCTCCAATGAAGACAGCTACGAAATCACAACCACCCCGGAAGAATTCCTCACCGTATCCGATGCCCTTGAAAAAGAAGGCATCCCCGTAGAGGCCTCCGAAGTGGCTATGGTTCCCGATAACTACGTCAAACTGGAAGGCGACGCAGCCCAGACCATGGCTCACCTCACCGCTGAACTGGAAGACCTGGACGATGTACAGGAAGTGTACACCAACGCCGAACTTCCGGAAGATGAGGAATAAGAAAATAAAAAGACTCCCTTCGGGGAGTTTTTTTAGTGGGAATTTTTGTGAGTGAGACGGACAGACGGTCATATGGTGCGGGAAGGAAATCCCGTAACGTCTTGCGCCCCCTTTAGGGTGGCAAGCGAACTTGATTCGTAGGGAGCTGAAAGCGACTGAGAATCAAGTGAGACGCTTTCCTGTGGAGGAGAGGGCCACGAAGTGGCGAGGGGGTGCTGGAGGGCAAGCAGAGAAATGATACTCTAAGCTGATGCGACCGCCAATCAGCGGCCCTTCCCGCCGACCGGTATTTAGCGGGCTATGTATCACTAGCGGCATGTACCGAGATTCTTCGCTGGCGCTCAGAATGACGAATCCGGCGGGAAGGCAGGCACGTAACGCAGTCTGACGTCTGATTTCTGACATCTAACGTCTAAGCCACGCCCCTATCCTCCGTCGCCTACGGCGTGCACAGCGAACACATTTTGAAGGAGCGAAAGCGACGCACAAAATGTAGTGAGTCGTTTCTCCACGGGAAAGCATGTCACTGGATTCTCAGGTCGCTTTGCTCCCCTACGAATCCAGTTCCTTTGCCACCCTTTAGGGGCCACCCCCCTTCCTGTGGAAGGGGGCTATAAACTGCGGAGACAGCAGCGAACACAACCTTTCTACACAACCCGCCGACGTAGTCGGCCACAACCTTCAGCCGCGCAGCGGCTGTCAACCCTTCTCATTTGAACCCTCTGAACCTTCACGCCCATCAGGGCGTGTCCAAATGGCGGTACCTTCCATAGCCTTTCACCATATGCATACCTATGCCAAAATGTCATTTAAAAATAAATTGATTGCAAGGAATAAGAGGGCGTTGTATACTGTAATCGTTAATGGAAAGAATTCCTATCCAGGCGGGTTCTTTCTTTTTTTACGGGGCGGCGCTGCTGCTCTTTCTGCCTGTGGGAAGGACAGAAATTTCATTTTATTCTATTGGGGTGCAGGAGGTTTTATTTTGCTTACAACAATTAAAAAATGGGTGACCGGAGTGGCGCTGATTAAGCAGATTGCCATCGGTCTTGTTATCGGTATCGTGATTGCCCTGTTTTTCCAGCCGGTGATTCCGGTGGTGAAGATTTTCGGGGATCTCTTCGTGAAGGCCCTGAAGGGGGTAGCGCCGGTTCTGGTGTTCTTCCTTGTCATGAATGCCATGGCCCAGAAGAAGGAGAGCAAGGAGAACAGCATTCAGCCGATTATCGAGCTGTACATGATTGCCACCTTCTGTGCGTCCATTGTGGGAGTGGGCATGTCCTTTCTTTTCCCCACCACCTTGAATCTCACGGTGGCGCCGGATGCGAAGCTGGCACCGCCTAGCGGCATTGTGGAGGTGCTTCATTCCCTGATCCTGAGTGTGGTAGATAACCCGGTTTCCGCTCTCATGAACGCCAATTACATCGGCATCCTGGCCTGGGCGGTGATTCTGGGCATTGCTCTTAGAAATACGGCAGGCGATGTGACAAGAAGCTGCCTCAATGATATTGCCGCAGCCATTACGAAAATGGTAAGCTGGGTCATTCATTTTGCGCCTCTCGGCATTATGGGCCTGGTAGCCGATTCCGTGGGAACCGCCGGCCTGTCTGCCCTCCTTGGCTATGCACAGCTTCTGGGAGTGCTCATCATTTCCTACGGTCTGGTGGCCTTTGTGATGAATCCTTTCATCGTGTACCTGAAGACCCGCAAGAATCCCTATCCCCTGGTCTGGGCTACGGTGAAGGACAGCGGCGTGTACGCCTTCTTTACCAGAAGCTCTGCTGCCAATATTCCGGTGAACCTGTCCCTCTGCAAAAGGCTGGGACTGAATCCTGACACCTACACCATTTCCATTCCTCTGGGCGCCACCATCAACATGGCCGGTGCGTCCATCACCATTTCCGTGCTGGCCCTGGCAGCCGCCCATACCCTGGGCCTTGCCATCGACCTGCCTACGGCCTTCCTGCTCTGCATTGTTTCTTCCGTCGGCGCCTGCGGTACCTCCGGCGTAGCAGGGGGCTCCCTCCTCCTGATTCCGGTGGCCTGCGCTTCCTTCGGCATTGGAAATGATATTTCCATGCAGGTGGTGGCTGTGGGGTTCATCATTTCCGTCCTGGAAGATGCCTGCGAAACGGCACTGAACAGCTCCAGCGACGTCCTCTTCACCGCCACCGCCGAATTTGCGCAGCGGCGGAAAAAAGGAATCCTCCGGGCAGAAGATATGGTTCCGAAAGAAAAATAATAGATTTGAAACGGTATCCTTCGGGATGCCGTTTTTAGCTGCTCAAAAATAATATGAAAAAATTCGATATAGTAATTGACAAGAACGAAAATGTTTGATATAGTATTTGTAACGAAGAAAGTTACAAATATACAGCTAAGCTGATTTCATTGATTACAGAAAGAAGGAATTCACATGGAAATTACAATTTTTGGCAAAGGCAATATGGGAAAAGCCATCGGCGGCAATTTTGAAAAAGCAGGACAGAAAGTCACTTATGCAGGCCGCGATTTCAAGGACCCCCTGGGTGACGTGGTGGTGCTGGCCGTTCCCTACGGTGCCGTGGACAGCATCCTTTCCGCCCATAAGGAAGAACTGGCAGGCAAAGTGCTGGTGGACATTACAAACCCCGTGAACTTTGACACCTTCGATGGTCTGGTAGTACCGGGAGACTCCTCCGGAGCCGCTGAAATCCAGACGAAAGTGCCAAAGGCCCTTGTTGTGAAGGCCTTCAACACCACCTTTGCCGGCGTCCTGGCAGCAGGCAGCGTGGGAGGCAAGGAACCTACCGTGGTGCTGGCGGCTTCTGACTCCGAAGAAGCGAAGAAAAAGCTGGCCGAAGCACTGGAAGGAAGCGGCCTTTCCGTAGTGGATGCAGGCTCCCTGAAACGGGCCCGTGAAATGGAAGCCCTGGGATTCCTGCAGATTTCCCTGGCAGCCAGGGAAAAGATTTCCTGGACCGGCGGTTTCGCAGTGATTCATTGATTCCTTTCATAAGCTGTCAAGAAGGCGGGCTCCGTGCCCGCCTTACTTTTATGCCGATAATCTGCTATGATAAATGTAAAATACAGGTTTCTGTGAAATCAAGGAGGTACCATGCAGATTTCCAGTCAATTTACCATTGCCATCCATATGCTTTCCTATATCGCCCTTTACCAGCATAAGGAAAAAGTTACCAGCGACGTGCTGGCCGCAAGCATCGAAGTGAACCCGGTCATCATCCGCCGCCTTCTCTCCCGCCTCAAAGGCGCAGGCATGATTACAGTCTACCGCGGCACCGGCGGCACCTTCTTGGCCAAAGAGCCAAAGGACATTACACTCTTTGATGTCTATGAGACGGCGGAAAATCTGAAAGAAGAAGGCCTCTTCCACTTCCACGAACACCCCAATCCCAAATGCCCCGTAGGCAGAGACATCCACCGCGCCCTGGACGGCCGGCTCCACGAAGCCCAGAAAGCTATGGAAGAAAAACTGGCATCCTTCACTCTGGCAGACGTCATAGGGGATATAAAAGTGTGAATTTTAGTGGGCTGGGGGAATAGTGTGCTAGTGGACTAGTGAAATAGTGTGCTAGTGTGCTGGTGGACTGGTGAACTAGTTGGCGTCACTATCGGCAGGTACCGAGATTCTTCGCCTGGGGTCAGAATGACCGTGAGGGCGGGAAGGTTAGTGCGTAATGCGGTCTGTCTGATGTCTGATTTCTGACTTCTATTGTCTAATCCACGCCCCTATCCTCCGTCGCCTGCGGCGCCACCTCCTTCCTAAGGAAGGAGGCTATAGCATTTCGTCATGCAGCAATGGCGACCAAAGAGTAAATCCCGTAACGCTGTCTTTATACTCATCGCCGAAGGCGATACCACCACCCTTTGAACCTTATGAACCATTTGAACCCTCTGAACCCGAGCCACGGAGTGGCTCCATGGCCGCCACCACAACCCTCAGCGGCCATAGGCCGCTGTCAAACCTCAGAACCCTAAGAACCCTCTGAACCCTCACGCCGAAGCCGCGGCCCTTTTGATAAAAAATTTATACCTGTTTATAGAAAAACACTATCATACTTTTTGATAAATTTTCTCAAAAAAGGTGTACAATAAAGATGCAGGAAAGCCTGCCGGTTTCTTATGATTGGCAAAAACAGTTCCCCCCAGCAAGAAAGATCTATTTTATCATCCTCCTCCAAATCCGGGAACTGTTTTTCTTTTCCCTTTTTACGGCATCCGATTTCTTGACCCAATCGGGGTTCTCCTATATAATAGAATCTGTCCATGCGAGCGTGGCGGAACTGGTAGACGCACAGGATTTAGGATCCTGCGCTTTGTGCATAAGGGTTCGAGTCCCTTCGCTCGCACCAAAAAAGCTTAGAAGCCTTTTGGCTCCTAAGCTTTTTATCTTGGAAATTTCTATTTTCTTAGAAAGTCACCGGTTTCCCGTAGTAGGCGCATTCCAGGATGCGGCCCATGGTTTCATCGTCCACCTTCCGCGGATTTTCCGGGGTGCAGGCGTCGAGGACGGCGTTGTGGGCGATGGCGTCCTTCTTTTCCAGGTACAGTTCTTCAGGAACGCCGTAATCTTTAAGGGACAGAGGAATGTCCATCATGCGGTCTAAATGCCTGATGGCGTCTTCATAGGACAGCACCAGCTGGGCATCGGTGTGGCCCGGCAGTCCCACAATGCGGGCCAGGTCAGCGTAGCGGCCCATGCAGGCTTTCTTATTGAACTGGATCACATAGGGCAGGAGAATGGCGTTGGCACAGCCGTGGGGAATGTGGAACACGGCACCGATTTTATGGGCCAGGGAGTGGGTGATTCCCAGAAGACCGTTGGAGAAGGCCATGCCGGCCAGGCACTGGGCGATATGCATTTTGCCCCGGGCTTCCTTATCGCCGTGATAGGACTCCAGAATGTTATCGAAAATGTCGGAAACCGCCTGTTTGGCCAGGGGATCCGTGAATCCGTTGGCACAGGTGGACACGTAGGCTTCCGTGGCGTGGGTAAGGGCGTCCATACCGGTGTGGGCAGTGAGCTTTTTCGGCATGGTGAGAGGTATGTCCAGGTCCAGAATGGCCAGATCCGGGGTGAGGTTGAAATCGGCCAGTGGATACTTGATGCCTGTGGAATAGTCCGTAATGACGGAGAAGGAAGTGACCTCCGTGGCGGTACCGGAAGTGGATGGAATGGCCACGAAAATGGCCTTCTGCCTGAGCGGCGGCAGGGAGAATGGTTTCTTCACGTCATCGAAGGTGAGTTCCGGATGTTCATAGAAAACCCACATAGCCTTAGCTGCATCAATAGGGGAGCCGCCGCCGATGGCCACAATCACGTCGGGCTGGAATTCACTCATGGCGCTGGCCCCTTCTTTGACGGACTCGATGGAGGGATCCGGAGCAATGCCTTCCATAATGCGGGTTTTAAGGCCATTATCCTGCAGCACCTTTTCCGCTTTCTGCAGGAAACCGCCCCGGCGCATGGAATGGCCTCCGGTGCAGATAAAAGCTTTCTTATGGCCCTTCAGCACAGCCAGTTTTTCAATGGCACCATAACCTACGTAAATATCTCTTGGCAGTGTAAAACGGAACATGAAAACTCCTCCTTTTTATGAAAGCCGCCGGCCGCCTGCCTGTTTTCCGGCATCGGGGCCGGCCCTTATTCAGTTTTGAAGGATTCGGTCATGGGGCTTGAGACAATCGCCTTTGCCCTTGGAGGAAATCCTTCTTTTGGTTCACCTTTATTATACCGCTTTTAGGGAGAACGGAACAGATTCTTGAAAAAACGGCATACGTCTTTGATTAGATATGACTCATTCGCATTATTACAACAGGCGAGAGGGAAAAAGGGGATTCCGTCCAAAATTCTGTTGTGCTCCCGGTGGAAACTGTGATATAGTGGAATAAGTATTTCAAACGGTATTCTCTTCATGAGAAAGGAGCTTCTATTTCATGGGTATGCTCAAAGAATTCAAGGATTTTGCTCTTCGCGGCAATGTGGTAGACATGGCAGTGGGCGTTGTCATCGGGGCTGCTTTCGGAAAGATCGTTTCCTCCCTGGTCAGCGACATCATCATGCCGCCTTTGGGATACATTCTGGGAGGCATCGACTTCTCCAACCTTTTCCTCCCCCTGTCCCGTGTGCCCGTTTCTACCATTGCGGAAGCCAAGGAAATGGGAATCCCTGTTATTGCTTACGGCCAGTTCCTGAATAACGTCATCGACTTCCTCATCGTGGCTTTCGCTATTTTCATCGTGGTGAAGCAGATTAACCGCTTCTTCCCGAAAGCACCGGCTAAAGAACCAAGAAAGTGTCCCTACTGCAAAGAAGTCATCGCCGACGACGCTACCCGCTGCCCTCACTGCACAGCGGAATTGAAGTAATAGTATAGAAAAAGGTTCAGAGGGGAAGGGTTGACAGCCGCTGCGCGGCTGAAGGTTGTGGCCGCCTAACGGCGGCAGGTTGTGTAGAAAGGTTGTGTTCGCTGCGCTCAGGGGGAAGGTATCGCCTTCGGCGATGAGTATGTATACCGCTTCGCGGTCCCTTTCCTGCCGGACTCGTCATTCTAAGCGCCAGCGAAGAATCTCGGTATCTGCCGCTGGTGATACATAGACCGCTGAATACCGGTCGGCGGACAGCAGATAGCGGAAAGCTGTCTCACCGGCTCACCAGCTCACACCAGCTCACCAGCCCACTAATCCCCATATACGTCTAAAGCCTCCCTTGCGGGAGGCTTTTTTGGAGACGTTGGATTGTTGAGAAAGATTGGTAACAATGAGTGGAACCACCACGGCCAATGGTGATTTCCTTTTTGTTTACGCCTATATGATACAACGGTTTACTATGATTGTCAAGCTTGATTTTTAAATAAAATAACAATAATTAACAATACTCCGTTTCCATCTTTCCTCCCCATAGGTTATAATAGAACCAGTAAAAGTGACTCTTATTCAAAAGGAGGATTTCCAATGAAAAAAGAACTGGCAGCGCTGGCTCTGGCCTGTGCCCTCATTCCCGGCGTATCCATGGCAGCAGGGAAGGTGCCTACGTCGGAGAAAATGATGAATGATTATGACAAGTATGTGGTGGTGTACACTTCTGATGAAGAAAGAATTTACGCCGATGCCGATACCATTGAGCGGGATCCCGTTTCCGCCGGCGAACTTCCCATCATCCGGGCTACCCTGTATGCGGAAGTCTACAAGCACCCCCTTACCTGGCCGGACTATGGCAATTACCGCATGGTGGACTACATCCTCCAGTACGATACGGCGGTGGGTGCAGACCAGCTGGGGCAGAAAATCAAGTACAAGATACTGAACAAGCTGGAAGGGGCCTATACGGCAGACGGCAAGGCAGCAGCCTATCCCGGCGACCCCAATGATCCGGCCGATGAGGCGGAGGATATTTACATTGCCCTTTACCGCGTTTCCAAAACTTCCTATTAAGCTTTACAAAGAAGTATAAAAATTATATAATAATACTAATAAAATACAAAGCGAAGGAGCCTTACGATTTCCGCAGGGTTCCTTTTTATTTGTCTTATGATACGAAAGTGCGGCTTTGTTGGAGAATCTTATGGCAGACGGAAAGCCGCAGGGAAATCAAATTGACGGGACCTGGCCAGGGTCCTGATGGAGATGTGGATATGCAGCTTTTCATAGCAGGTGGATGCGGTGATGAAGGAAGAAACTGTTTCTACGTGGAGGGGGACCGCCACGCTTTTATTGTGGACGCCGGGACGTCCACCGACGGTTTGGACCGGATTCCGGACCTGACGCCGGAGCAGATTCATAAGGCGGAGTACCTCTTCATTACCCATTCCCACAGGGATCACACCGGGGCCATAGAGTACCTGGTGAAGCAGGGATTTGACGGGCCGGTACTCATGTCCAACCAGACCTACCGGCAGCTTCACTACAAACCCTGGAATACCATGATACTGGACTCCACGGCGCCGGAACTGGAGCTGGAGCCGGGCTTTACGGTGAAATGGGGACGCACAGGCCACTGCGCCGGTGCCGTGTGGTTCGATATTTCCGTAGAAGGCAGGAGCCTCTTCTTCTCCGGCGACTACCGGGAAAACGACACCTTCTACCGCTGCGACGCCGTGCGGGGCCTTCACGCCGACATGGCGGTCATTGATGCCGCCTACAGCCGGAAGGACCGGGGACCGGACCTTCGGAAACAGGTGGTGGACACCGCCGCCGCCCTCATGAAAGGCGGCGCACCCCTTCTCATGCCGGTGCCCCATTACGGAAGAGGCCTTTCCATGGGCGTCCTTTTCCACGAAACCTTCGGCGAAAGCCATGGCATTTACATGGCTCCCAAGCTTTACGATGAATGGCTCCGCCTGGGACATCGGAAGTATTTCGTTCATGATGAAATCACGGAACTGCCCTTCTCCATCTTCCGGCGCTGGGATAACGAAACCATTGAAAAAGGAAATATCTATTTCCTCACCGACGCCCAGCTCTCCAGGGCTTCCAGCCGACAGCTCATCCTGGACCACCCCGATATGGGCGTGCTCCTTACCGGAAGCATTCACGGCTACGGGAAAGCCCGCTGCTTCTTCCAGACAGGAAGAGCTAAATTTGCCCTCTGGCCCAATCACCTTACCTGGCAGGAAATGGAAGACCTGAAGGCGGAGAACGACATGCCGCTGGTGGTACCTTTCCATAATAAAAAGGTAAAGCCGGAAAATGATACCTTCATCTTTTAAAAATCTCTTCGGGGGCTGCGAAAAAATCTAAATGATTTCTTCACAGCCCCATTTTCTATTACTTTCCTATGACAGTAAGCTTCCGGTCCATGTGTCATCTCGAGCGGGGGAGGACATGCCGGTATGGGCGGTAAAGATTTTGGGTTCTATTGAAACTCTGAGCCGAGAGATCTCCTGCCGCCATGCTGTGGGTGCCGCTGTGAGGTGAGATTTTTCACAGCTCCTTTCCTGTCCTTTCGCGGGTATGATATAATAGGGCAAAGAGGAGATTCCCCGTTTCACAGGATAAGAAAGGTGGGGGTTTTATGTTAAAGTATAAAAAAATTCTGGTTCCCTATGATGGTTCCGACCATGCGAAAAAAGCCATGCTCCATGCCATAGATCTGGCACAGGCCGGCGACGGCACCACCCTCTACATTGCCTCCGTATGCAATATGGTTTCCGCCATGAGCAACTTCGACCAGGTATCCATTGCAGAAGGCTGTCTCACCACCAAACTGTCGGAAGACCTGGAAGAACAGTGCAAAGAGGACCTGAAAGAAGCAGCCGCCATGATTCCTGCCGGCATTGCCCACGAAGAACTGTACGAAGTGGGTTCCCCGGGACCGGTGCTCCTCAATATGGCAGAAGAAAAGGGCTGTGACCTGGTGGTCATGGGAAGCCGCGGCCTTGGCCCCTTGAAAGGCATCTTCATGGGATCCGTATCCAGCTACATGGTGAGCCGCTCCAAATGCCCCGTACTTATTGTGAAATAAAAAAGGACTGTGAGGAAATGTGCATCATTTCTTCACAGCTTTTTTTATTGTTCCTGTATTCTCCTGAGAATTCTTCAAATGATGGCATACTGCCTGCCCCTGCGTCATCTGCAGCTTGGGCCATGGTAAATCGGCACCATAAAAAGGCCTCACAGATAGCTGTGAAGCCTTTTTGCGTGGAAAAGAACATACCACAGGGCAGGCATTCCGTCCTGCCCCTCATTTTACCCCTGGCCATTATGCTCTTTATTTTCCATTTTCCAGTGCACTGAAGTGAAGCAGCTCCTTTCCATCCCCTCCCTCCTGCTCCATGGATGGGCGCCTGCAGGATTTCCGAAAGGACTTCGCCGGTGCTGTTTCTATAGGGATAGTCACGGGGGAGGGGAGGAGGTATCAAGGAAGGGAGCAATCATGGCAGGGAAGGAGTATAATAGAAGATAAATTAAAGGTTTAGATGAAGTGACAAAAAAGGATGATAATAATTAGAGATATTTCAGTATGGCTTATGCCGAGGAAGTTGAAATCTATGCCATACTTTTGAAATAGGGAAACCATGGACAGAAATGTATAAACACGGAGTCCGAGGGCTCTGGGGCGCACTTGGAAAATACAATGCAGTCGGAAACGCAGTGGGCGGGATTGTAGACATTACCGGAGATTTTAATACTTATAGCGGAATAGACTTAGGAATGGCTGTGGGAATTGATATATTCAAGACAGCAATGACTGCGATTTATGGGGCAGCTACTCCTTTTCCTGCAATCATTATTTCAGGTGGGGCAGATTATGCGGCGTATTTATTAAAAAAATCGTATCTCCTTACGGATAAAGATAAACAGGACAGTGAGGAAGGAAGAGAATGAGAGAGGCAATTTTCTTACAGATTGTTATTGGTCTGCTGCTAATCTATCTATTATTGGATGGCTATAAATATTTCATAAGTATGCGAACAAGGATTTATAGAATAATGTTTGGCTTAGCTTATCTAGTATATATTGGCTCAGGATTAATTGTCGGTGTTTTTATATATTGTGCGAATTACTCTGCCGCCACTATGGGACTTAGTATCCTGACTATATTAGCTATGGGATTGTTTGTTCCTGTTTCAGGTTATTTCTTGACAAAAGCAAAGATATTAAATGCTGATTACCAATTAAGAAAATATAATATTCCATTACCTGAGGACTATACATGGTGGGTAGAGTCGAAAAAAATTATAAAAGTATTTCTTCTTATCTGTCTTATTACATTATGTGTGGGGATAGTATATGAAATTACTAATTGGAATCATTCAATTATATTGCAAAATTGGAATAATACAATTGAACATGGGAAGCTGGTGATTAATTCATAAAGCAGGCTGTAGGATCTACAACAAAGAGACTTGTTCTGGAGATGCAGGTAATTGTGAATGGAGCCTTCCCTGATGTAACCGGCGGCAGAGAACTGTTACCGGCAAAGAATAAGGATTATGACAATGCCTGGAAAGTTGACATACAGAAGGGAACTCTCAGCAGATACGAGGCAGAACATAAAGAAGATGATTCCTTCAATCCTCTTAACTCTGCCGGTATGGCGTTGATTTCCGATGAAATAGGGAAACCATGGACAGAAATGTATAAGCACGGAGTCCGAGGGCCTTGGGGCGCACTTGGAAAATACAATGCAGTCGGAAACGCAGTGGGCGGGATTGTAGACATTACCGGAGATTTTAATACCTATAGCGGAAAAGACCTGTATGGCGCGATGATAATAGATGTAGGAAAAGTAGGAATAGGGGTTGTTCTGGGAGTGCTGATTCCCGTTCCAGGATTTTTGTATACTTCTTTGATAGATTATGGTGGATATAAATTTAAAAGTGGTTGGCTTAAAACTGATAAGCAAAAGAATGAATCTATAGGAGGAGTTAAGAAATATGGAAATTAAGATTTTACTTATTCTATTTTTGATAATATCTGATGTCTTGACGCTCAGTGTCTTGAATAAAAGCATAAAGAGCCAAGGCATTATGAAGAAGTTATATAAAAACCTTTATATGATAGGAGTTGCGGGATTCATTGTAGGAATCTGTTTTCTTTCCATTTTTTTGTTTTTGGTTATTTTGGATTTATCATCATATCCATTCTTAATGGTATTATGGATATGCATGTTACTATTTATCCCACTTTCTGCAGTTATAATTGAATACAGTTGGCTAAAGAATGCTGACTATAATTTGAAAAATTGTAGTATACCTCTTCCTGATAATTATACTGAGAAAAAAGAAAAATTTCATATATTCGTTTTAGCAAGTTGCCTAACTATAGGGGCAATTATTGGAGGAATAGTTGAAGTTTATATCGATGGAGTCAGTTCACCTTTTATTAGAAATTGGTACGATTATCAACAATCTGATAATAATAAAATAATTGGAAATTAAGTTAAAAATATACGTCTGATACAGTATAGATAAGTTTAGAATTATTATGAAACAAGATATGAGAGTTGACCTGGAGTGGCAGGAGTGGATAATTGACTTACGAAAGAACGTCCTCCGCACCGGTACTTTAAACTGGGGAAATAAGGGAAAAACAGTATGGAGAAAAATGAGAAACATGTTGATTATGCAAACAGTCATGCTACTATTTCTGAAAGAAAAGGTGAAAAATGAAATTTGAATTTACTACTTTCATAATTGACTTATCGATTATTATGTTAATGATATGGAATCTCAAGATATTTGTGTTGAATAAGACAGATAAAGCTGATATAAGAATGGTTATTGAAGATATTCCTATATACATTCGGATGCTCTTTTGTCTTTTTATTGATATATTAATGGGATTTATATTATTAATTGATATCGGATTGCTTGGAGGAGATAGAAGATGGCTAATGACATTGGTGATATGGAGTGGATGGATATGGCTTCTCTTTATATTATATAAATTAAGAAGAAACAGAATGATTTATACTCAATGCCATGGTGTTCAAGGCGATATGAGATTAGGCACATGGCTAATTCTAGGATTAATGTTAGCGTTCGTTAACTTATGCTTATCACACTAAATAAGGAATAACTCCCTCCCCCCTCGGAAAAGGACTTAACCTTACAGTAAAGAACATGACCATTATCAGTAATGACAATGTACATGCCAATCGGAAAGAACAGGAATGCAAGATAAATGGAGTGGGGTTACCACAAGTTGGGGTTAGCGTAGACCATTCTGGCCCAGTGAATGATGAGGACAAAGATGAATGACAACTAGAATGAAAGCACGACTCTTAATATTGGACATATTGGGCTTTATTATGATTCTAGCAATATGCGTATTGGTAAATCAGTTGGAATCAGGAAAGCCTGAAAGAGATATAAGGGAAAGCCTTAAGGGTATTTCTGTTTATGGAGAAGAAAATAGATTGGAAGATGTGCTGAAGTTTGATTATCGGTCTGATAAGCACTATATCCTTACTTATAAAGTCCAGTCTTCCGGGAGGCCAAAGGACATTTTAGCTTATTATAGAAGCAGCCTTGAAGGCAGTGGATGGGAGTTTACTGGTAAATCTGATATAATTGACCATTCAAATAATTGGAAGATGGGAGAACGATATAATTTCAAAAAAGGTAAATATGAATTAGGACTAGATTTCATGATTCAGGAAATGGATGGCTATAAAGGCAATACTAAGCAGGAACCGTTGGAATACTCCATAACAATTTATCCGAAATCGTAGAGGAAGTGAATGATTTGCCTAATAAATGGATTGAGATTTCATCAAATATTTCACTCATTTTTGTGTTCACCGGATTGCTTTCGATTTTTCGCTGCCTTGGAGAATTTCATAAAGGCAATGTAGAGACTGCTGATTATGGACTTGGTGCTTTGATACTTTTATTGAGTGCTCTTTTACTGTGCATAGGATTGATACTGCTGCATGTTACACTTAAAAGTTCGGATTTGGATAATAGGGAAAATGAGAAAAAATCAGAAGCATGTAAACTTTTATGGCTGTACTGGTATCCATATGAATATCGCATCCGGCGGAATGACAGGACAGCTTCTGGTCGAATAAGTCATTACATTGGAATCTTAATTGCCGGGTTAACTTGTGCAGGAATAGTCACTTATGTATTTTTATATTTGGAATCTTTGAGCTTATTAGAGATAGTAATTGATATATCTTTCTTGGAATTGATTTTGATTCAATGCAGGAAACACTTGATATAAACGGCTTCCCTAAGCATACAAGAATGGATTTTCAGAAGAAAAAGGTAAAAAGTGAATGATATTGTGGATAATTTGGCAGAAATATTTCTTTGCGCGCTAATCATGTATAATAGGAAATAAGTTAAGGACTTAGATGAAGCAGTAAAAGAGGGAATCATGACAATCAGTGATAGTTCAGGCTGGCTTATGCTGGGTGGAGTTGAAATCTATGCCATTCTTTTCATTTTAGCTGTTATATATCAAAATGTTAAAGACCATGAGCTGAATATATTTTTGTATATTGTTCCTATCCTTTTCACTGCTCTAAGTGGAATAAATTGCGCCATGCTGCAATTACTAACGTCGACAAATCTGACGGAAATTATTATGGGGTTTGGTCATGGGATGGATAGAGGAACTATAATTATGTCTTTTGGAATTTTGGGTATAGCTGATTATGCAGTGGCTTTATATTATTATCTACATAACAATAATCAAAGCCATTCGACCCAATGTGCCCAAAAGCCAAAAAGGGCTAATCCATTAATTCTTCCAATTTTAATGATTGTTAATATTGGCTGGCTGTATTTATGGAAAGATGCAGTTTATGTTTTTGTGCAATTGATTTTGCACGAATAGCGTTAGTGTTATTAATGGCTGCTCATAGTTGAGGACCGATTTACGTTGAAAAAGGCATTCTCTGTATTTGATGCATTAAGTTGAGAAATATCGAGAACAAGGCAGACTACAAGGCAGGGAGCACAGGCATCTCCTATACTCCCAAAGACAGCACCACGCCCTTCAACGCCCGCGGCCTTACACCTCAGATGAGCTCCACCGTGAAGGATAAGGCAGGCAGCACTACCAAAGCGGCCATTGCGAAAGGGACTATCGTTATTACGGACAAGGAGAACCAAGGGCAGGATCTTTCTACACTGAATCGGGATACAGAAAACAGCCTGAACCGGCTGAAGGAAATCTTTGATAAATCCAGGGTAGAAGAAAAGCAGGAACTCATCCAGAAGGTAAGTCAGCTGGGGAATGAGGCAATTCATGCAGTGTCCGACCACTACGGCTGGAAGGAGGGGTCCAGTGAAAAGATGCTTCTTCATGGAGCACTGGGCGCCCTGATAGGAAGCATGAGCGGTGGAAGTTCCTTATCCGGAGCCCTATCCGGCAGCGTGAATGAATTTGCCATGGGATATCTGGAAAAGACAAAAGGTAAAGAGTGGATGGGAACGCATCCTGATGCAGTGCAGGCTGTCAGCATGGCACTGGGCGCTGCTGTTGGATGGAGTACAGGTGATGGAAGTATAGGAGCCTATACGGCACAAACGGGAACAAAATGGAACTATTATGAAAAGTATCCTAACATGAAGAAAAAGATAAGTGATTATATAGGGTCAGAGGCATATAAGCAGCAAAAAGTAGGAACAGCTCATGTTATATATGTAGATAAATCAAATAAAAATGGCGTTCTGGTTATCAAAGATAACGAGTCTGGAGCAGGTCGAATCATAGATTTAGAGGGCAGAACTGGAGAAGTATTTAGTAGTTTGGATTATCCGAATAAGCTGAATCCTTATTCGACTGATTTGGTATTTACCCGCACAGATTCGGGCAACCACCATCCTCAGGGAATATATTCATTTGGAGAGCATGATGGATATATAGTGAATAATCATGCATTATATCCAGATGCGGTGTATGACTGGACTGAAACAGACGTATTGGGGAAATCCCTGCTTTCACATAAAACAACAATGTCTATTGATAAGTTCTCGCTTGCTAAGGATACAGTTGAAGGCATCGGCACTTATCCGTTTGCGCTTGCAAGTAAATACGGTGTGGATGCAGGTCATGCAAAATTGTTAGCAACAGGTCCGCTAAAAGCATTGGATATTTACCAGACGTGGCAGGACGATTGGAAAAATTATAGTGGTATTGACTGGTGGGGTGCACAGGGGATTAATATTGGGATTCCGGTAATTTTAAAGGTAGGAATTGGCTTTGCATCATCAGTAATTATAATTAAGTCGACTGATAATCCAGTTTTAGGGACCATGGCAGGAGTGATGGGTAGTATGGTTGCCGGTGAAGCAGAAAGTCAAACCATAAAAGAAGTTAAGGAAAAATTATTGAAAGATAATGATTCAAAACGAAATGAAAAGGAAAATAACCAGAATGATGAAAAAGAAGGGGGAATTTGATGATTCTTTTTAGCGTGTTTTTTATCGTACTGTTGACCGTATTCTTAGCAAGCAGCCGATTACAGGAGAAAGAAAGTTTGTCTCAGAAACTTTCTTATTACATTGGAGGATACGGTGGCTTTATATATTTTTCTTGGCTTTTATGGCTGTCGATAAATGGCATGGAGATAGATGCTGTTACTATGCTGCTTGTGATATCCATTGTGTATCTTTGTGTTTTGAACAGGGTTAAATATAACTTTAAAATCAAATACGAAAATGTCAAAAAGCATGATGAACGATCAAAAGATGTACAGAAATATTATGACTTGATTCGATTTGCATCTTATGGACAGGTGGTCATCTTTATCGGATTTATGATGATTTTGATGGTTATTCTGTTAGGGATTTATAATGGACGCATTGCCTTATTATAGAGTGACCGATTTTGAGCGCCGTTTCCGAAGAAATCCCTTTACTTTGCACAGTCTGTCAAGTATGAGGATCTTTGTACGTTATGTTTGCCATGGTATGGATTAAGGAGTCATATACATTTTCTATGGAAAGCCTCGGGGTAAAGCTCCGGGGCTTTTCATGAAGTAATAGCTTTTTTCCCTGCGGTTGTATAGAATAAAGACAGAAGTATAAATAAATCAAAGGGCAGCCCTGGCTGCCGTGGAATAGAATGAATCGGGATGTGATAGGTATGTCGAATCGAAGCTGGCTGAAGCAGGAGATTCCTCACTGGGTGAAGGAAGATGTGATTTCGGAGGATGCGGGGAAGAAGATTCTTTCCCGGTATAAAAGGCAGGACAGCAGGGCTTATAAGGAGGCCCTGTTTATCCTGGCTGCAGTGTGTATTATAGGGGGCATTTTCTTCCTCTGTGCCAGCCTGTGGAGCGGGCTGGACCAGGACCAGCGGTTCCTGCTGGCTCTGGCGCCGCTGGCTGTGTCTTTTATTCTGGCAGCGGCGGTGGCGCTGGTGGATAAAGGCCTTTTGGCTCCGAAGGAAAAGAAAAAGGAGATGGATGGCGAAGAAACGGAGGAGGAAGTGCTTCTTCCGAAGAAATCGCCGCCGGTGCACCGGGTGCCGGTGTTCCTGCGGGAGGCGGCTGCCACTTTCCATGGCATATGCCTTATCGGTGCTTTCTGGATGGTGGGGGATTCCTTCAAACTGTCCTCTGATTTGTACAGTGCCCTTGCGCTCTGTGCTTTTCTCCTTCTCATCATGACGGTGGTGACGGAGTCGGCGGGCATGGGGATTATTTACATGATTGTTTCGGTGGGCATTTTCTACAGCGCACCGGTAAGGGGCTGGCCGGAGGCGGCGTCCTGGATTTACATGTTCCTTGCCCTGGGCATTCTGGGCCACATGCTCCGGAGCCACCGGGACCGGGCGGTGGTGTGCTTTTCCTGGGTGTGGGCAGTAGGTATTCTGCTTCTCATTTTCTGGTCCGCAGGAAATATGCTGTGGCAGACCATTTTCTTCTCCCTGGCGGCGGCGCTGACCTGGATGGCGGGGGGCCTTTTCCGCTCCTACGGCCTGGGGGCCGATGCACTCCGTTTCTTCGGCGGCATTGCGGTTTTCGCAGTGCTTCTGGAGGGCTCCTACGGCGCGGTGTGGGCGGATATTTCCGGCAGCTACGCCCTGTGGTTCATTTTCATCCTTTTTCTGGCAGCGGACGGTGTGCTTCTTTTCCGTATCGCTTTGAAAAAGGAATGGCTTTCGGTGCTGGCAGGTCTCACACCCTTTGTGATGGGTCTTTCGGCGATTGTGTCTATTTTTGAAACGACCGGTGCCCTGCCGGCCATTATCGTTTCCATTTATGCAGGTATCCTGGCGGGAGGCGTCATTATCCGGGGCCTTTTGACGGATCGGGCGGTGCAGAGCTGGGCCGGCGTGTTCCTCCTGGCGGGGGACGGAGCTATCCGGGTGATTGACTCGGCTTTGACCTTTGCTCAGAGGGGATTCTTTTTCCTGGGCATCGGTATCCTGGCAGCGGTGATATGTTATTTCCTCTATCTTCCCACCCGGAAGAGGACAGCGGTTCCTGAGAGAAAGGAAAATCAGGGAGAGGAGGGATCCCGATGATATCGAAGAAGCTATCACTCATCCTTCTGTCGGCGGTTTTTGTGATTGAGGCGGGCTCCCTTTTCTGGATTCGCGGCGATTACCGCTCCACCATGCTGGACGGGGCGGAATATGAGGTGCCGGCGGCCATCGATTTCAAGGGGGATTTTTACGGAAGAAATTATCTCCCCATTTACATCCCCCTCACCGAAGCGCCCTGGAAGGGCACGGTGACGCCGGAAAAGGGGCAGGAAATCTACCTGTCCTTTGACAAGAACAGTGAAGGCATGATGGAGCTCACCGGCGCGTCGGACAGGAAGCCCGGCGGCATGTACATCATTACCCGGGTGATTTCTGCTTCCGACGGACTGGTGCATTTCCGATTCCCTGCGGACCGCATGTACATGCTGCCGGAACAGCTGAAGAAACTGTCGGTGGTGGAGCTGTCGGAGCGGGTGCAGCTGAAGGATAAGACCGGGAAGAAGACGGAAACCCGGATGAAGAATGACCTCACCGCCCTGGTGCATATCAAGGACGGCAGGGTGGTGATTTCCAAGGTGCTGGCCAATGGCTCTCCTGTGGAGCAGACCTACACCACCGTAGGTAAGAATCTGTCCGTGAAATATGCAAGAAGCGGGAAGGAAAAGGATGCCTATTCCGTAGGCAGGGACACGGAGGATAAGCAATAAGGAATGGAGGGAGACCTATGTATATTATTTTGATGCGTCACGGGGAAGCGGTTCCCCAGACAGAGGATATAACAAACAGGGAAAGAGGACTTACGCCTAAGGGCATGCGGCAGGCCCGCCGGTCGTCCCGCATACTGGCCCGGTTCCTTAAGGAAAATCCCATCCGGATTTTTACATCTCCCTATGTGCGGACAAGGCAGACCGCCGGTATCCTGGCGGAGGAGTGCTTTGCCGAGGAAATCCATACGGCCGACGAGCTGCTTCAGCCCAACTGGCAGATGGTGAGAAACCACATCCTCCAGGAGGGCTCTCCCATTGCCCTGGTGAGCCACCATCCCTTCCTGCAGGCCTATCTTTTGACCACCTGCAGCGCGGCAGTGAAATTTGACCTGGCCGGCATTGCGGTCATTGACTATGACCTGAAGTGGAACCAGGGCAGGCTCATCGGTTATTTCACATCCGGCCTTCGGCAGCTGAAAAAGGAGGACTGACATGATACCTGTATTGACAGTGGCAGGCTCCGACTCCTCCGGCGGCGCCGGCATCCAGGCGGACCTTAAGACCTTTGCGGCCCTTGGCACCTACGGTATGAGCTGCATCTGCGCCTTAACCGCCCAGAATACGAAGGGCGTCACCATGGTGGTGAATACGCCGGTGGATATGGTAAGGGCCCAGCTGGAAGCCATATTTGACGATATACCGCCAAAGGCGGTGAAGACCGGCATGCTTTCCTCCGCTCCCATCGTGGAGGCTGTGGCGGATTTCTTTTCCTCCCATAAGGTGCCTCTGGTGGTGGACCCTGTCATGGTGGCCACCAGCGGCGCCGTGCTTCTGGAAAAGGAAGCCATCCAAAGCTATAAGGAAAAGCTCATTCCCCTCTCCACGCTGATTACTCCCAATATCCCGGAGGCAGAGGTGCTGTCGGGGCTGTCCATTCAAAATGAAGAGGACATGAAAAAGGCGGCCAGGGCTCTGATGGACCTGGGGCCGTCGGCGGTACTGGTGAAAGGGGGCCACAGCGTGGAGGATGCCAGGGACATTCTCTATGATGGAAAGGAATTCCATGTATTTTCAGGAAAACGGATTTCCACGGAAAATACCCATGGCACCGGCTGTACCCTGTCCAGCGCCATAGCCGCAGGCCTGGCCAAAGGACTTTCCCTTGTGGGCGCGGTGGGGGAAGCGAAAAAGTACATGGAAGGAGCCATTGCAAAGGCGGCAGTGGGTTCTGTAGGCCATGGCCACGGCCCGGTGCACCATTTCTGGTTCTACGGGAAGAACTGGGGGCGCATGGAATGAACTATCCCTTCTTTGCCTTCATGGCCCGGCTGAAATATATTTCCCGCTGGGGACTCATGCGGAATTCCATTTCCGAAAACGACGCGGAGCACACCCTGCAGACCGTCATGATTGCCCATGGCCTGGCGGTCATCGGGAGGGACATTTTCCACAAGGACCTGGATCCGGAAAGAGCGGCTCTCCTGGCCCTCTATCATGACGCCAGCGAAGTCTTCACCGGGGACATGCCGACGCCGGTGAAATATTTCACCAGTGACCTTCGGAGCCAGTACCAGAAAATCGAAGACCAGGCCCGGGAAAAGCTGCTCCGCACCCTGCCGGAGAGCCTCCAGCCTTCCTACCAGCCCTACGTGGTGGACATGGAAAAGGACCCCCTCTGGCCTCTGGCCAAGGCGGCGGACACCATGAGCGCCTACCTGAAATGCATGGAAGAAATCCGGGACGGCAACAGCGAGTTCAAGGAAGCCTTCAAGTCCACCGAGGAGAAGCTGAAATCCCTCCACATGGAAGAGGTGGACTGGTTCATGGACCACTTCGCCGGAAGCTTCACGGAAACGCTGGATGAACTGAACAGGAATATACGATAAAGGAAGGGGACACAGGGAAATCATTTCACTGTGCCCCATTTTTTTGTGGACAAAGCAGAAATGAATGTGTATAATTATTTACATAATTCGTATAAATTGCATAAAAATGAGGTGCTTCTATGAAACTGTGGAAAAAAGGCGTATTGGTTACATCGGCTCTCCTTCTGGCGGCCGGCATGATGGCAGGCTGCGGCGGCGAAAAACAGGCCGCTTCCTCCGCCTCCGGCAAAAACGTGCTGAAGGTAGCCACCAATGCCACCTATGTACCCTTTGAATTCAAAACAAAGGACGGCAAGGACTATACGGGCTATGAAATCGACGTGGTGAGGGCGGTGGCCAAGGAAATGGGAAAGGACGTGGAATTCCGGAACATCGCTTTTGATGGACTCATCCCCTCCCTCCAGTCCAAAGAAGTGGACATGACCGCTTCCGGCATGACCGCCACTAAGGAAAGGGCGGAAAAAATCCTTTTTGCCGCTCCTTTCTATGAAACAAAACTGGCCGTAGTCACCAAGGCAGACAGCGACATCCACTCCGTGGACGACATGACAAAGGGTCAGGAAGTGGCTGTGCAGGTAGGCACCACCGCCGCTTACTACGCCCAGGACAAGGGCATGAAGACAAGAAACTTTGACCACTCCTCCGACATCATCATGGAACTGAAAGCCGGCGGCGCTGTGGCAGGCATCCTGGACAAACCGGCAGCGGACTACTTCGTAGCCACCGACGGCAAAGGCGCCTTCCGCGTGGTGGACGTGCCGGACTCCAAGGTCCAGTACTTCGCCTTCGGCTTCAACAAGGACAACAAACAGCTGCAGCAGGAAGTGAATAAGGCTATTGCAGACCTGAAACAGAAGGGAACACTGAACGAACTTCACGAAAAATGGTTCAAAACCCCCCTCCCTGAAATGCCGGCTACCGCAGAAGAGGCACTGGGCATCTGATCATAGTGCAAAAAAAGAGCTCCCCAAGGGGGCTTTTTTTTAGTGGGCTGGCGGGACAGTTATCCGCTATCTGCTATCCGCTTCCCGCCGACTGGTATGTACTACCGATTGTCTCATATGCTTCGAGTACCAAGATTCTTCGCTTCGCTCAGAATGACGAGCCCGGCGGGAAGGGAAAGCACGTAACGCAGGCTCCTTCCCCAGGAAGGAGCTGGGCGGAGCCCTGAGGAACACCGAAAAGTCAAGAGATACTTTATGTGTCACATCAGGCCCCTGCGGGGCCTCGTCCTTTCTACGAAAGGCCTGCTATCCTCCGTCGCCTGCGGCGACACCCCCTTCCAGAGGAAGGGGGCTATGGCACTTCGGCATGCAGCACTGGAGACACAAAGGTAAATCCCGTAACGCTGTCTTTATACTCATCGCCGAAGGCGATACCACCACCCTCTGAACCCTTTGAACCTTTTGAACCCTCTGAACCTTCACGCCCATCAGGGCGTGTCCAATGGCGATACCACCACCCTCAGCGGCCGAAGGCCGCTGTCGTCCCCTTGGGAAGCACTGATTAATTCGCAGAATCGAATTTCATATGTATTTTTATCCAATGCTACGTCATAAGTCTCCTTAAATAGCTCGCTATTCGCGTCGACTTATTCCTTGCATTGAATAAAAATACAAGAATGAAATCCGATAACGATTTAATCAGCGCTTCCCTTGAGCGAAGCGAACATAACCCTTCTACACAACCTGCGGCGCCAGCCGCACCCCTTTGCGCCCAAAGGGCGCAGCCCCCCCTTACATCTTCTCCACTTCTATGGCCTTTCCGTAGGTGAAGGACCAGAGGTAGAGGTGGGACACCGGTTTGCCCAGAAGTTTTTCCGCTGCTTCTCCGTAGACCTGGAGCTGGATTTTGTAGTGGTTTTTCAGCTCTTCTTCCGACATGGTGCGGTCGGTTTTGTAGTCGATGATGATGAAGTCTTTTTCGTATTCCAGAAGGCAGTCCATGACGCCCTGGAGGAAGATGTTTTCGCCTTCTTCGCATTCGGGATAGAAGGAGCGGGCGGGGAGGAGGATGGAGAAGGGCATTTCTTTCCGAATGGCAGAGGCGGTTTTCATTTTTTCTGCCAAAGGGCCTCTGGCGAAGGTCAGGAGGGAGGAGACAGGGGTGGGTTTCCTTTTTCCGGATAGAAGGATATGTCCTTCTTCTTCGGTGAATACTTTCTTTTCCACCAGCCCGTGGAGGGCGGCTTCTATGGCAGTTTCCTCTGCCGGAAGGGTGGTGAAGTCTATCATTTCCATGGCCCTGTGCATGAGGGTACCGAAGGAGGTGCCCTGGTATTTCGTTTCAACTTCGGAGAGGAAGAGGGGCGGCGCCGCATAGTCGGCGTCCAGGGCGTCGTCTCCGTCCCGTGCCAAAATCACCGATGGCAGAGGCGGTTCATCGCTTTCCTTGTATTCCGCCAGTTCCCGGAGGTGTACGGCGGCGGTGGCGGTGAGCTTGGCCGGCGTTTCCAGGGCGCCTCTGTGGCCGTAGGTCCAGGAGAGCTGGGCGTCCATCCAGCCCGGCGCTTTGCAGGGAAGGTGGGTGAGGAAATGGGAAAGTTCCGTTTTTTCTTCCCTGTTTTCTTCCTTTGGCGACGGAAGGATTTCTTCGGTGCCCTTCCTGTCCAGTGCTTCCTTTTCCTCTTCCGTAAGAAGGTCGGTCTGGCTGGTGATGGAGAAGGTGAAGAGGGAGTGGTCAGAGGGGGCGTCATTCCGATAGGATGGGATTTTCCCCGCCCGGTCCCAGGCCTCTTTCATGGTACGGTGATGCAGGGCGGCAGGCATAATCCAGTCGAGAAAGGATTTCGCGTTGGCTATGAGGTGGGCGGGAAGGGGAGAAAGCTCTTCGCCCATTCCTGCGGAGGCGAGGGAGGTGGTCCAGCGGTCCAGCTCAGCAGCGACGTCCTTTTTGATGGCCGTGATGAAGAGTTTGTCCCGGGCCCTTGTCATGGCCACATAGAGAAGGCGGGCCTCTTCTGCCATATTTTCCCTTCGGGACGCTTCCCGGAGGGCGTACCAGTAGAGGCTGGGCCAGCGGACTTTATTTTTCTTGTCGTAGTACTGGATGCCAAGGCCCAGGTCTTTGTGGCAGATGGCGGTCTGCCAGGTGTCCCGGAGGTTGAATTCTTTCTGGGTGTCCGCCAGAAAGACCACCGGAAATTCAAGGCCCTTGCTCTTGTGGATGGTCATGATGTGGACAGAGTCGGGAATCGAGGAAACGGTCTGGGCCTTGAAGGATTTCTTTTCCTTTTTCAGCTGGGACAGGTAGTTCAGGAAGGAGTAGAGCCCGCTTTTGGGGGCGCTGTCCCGCTCCAGGGCCAGATGGTAGAAGGAAAGGATGTGCCCCGCCCGCCAGGCACCGCCGGAGAGGCCGGATACATAGGTGAGGTAGTCCGTATCTCCCAGAATGCGGCGAAGAAGCGGCGCCGTGCCGTCACGCATGGCGTTTTTCCTCCAGTCCCTGTAGAGGGTAAGGAAGCGGCGGAGTTTCTTTTCCTTTTCTTCCGAAAGGACGGTGGATGGAAGGACGGACCAGAGGTCTGTTTCGCACAGGTCTCCCTTTTCCAGATACAGAAGGGTGAGGTCCTTTTCATCCAGCCCCACGAAGTAGGAGCGGAGCACCGCAGCCAGGGCCAGGTCCTGCCGCGGGTTGTCCAGAATTTTCAGGAGGGCCCACAGGATTTCCACTTCTCCATTTTCCATGAAATCCTCTTCCTTGTCGGAAACGGCGGAAATGTGGTTTTCCTCCAGCACCTTCATGAGCTGGGGCCCTTTGCCTGCAATGGAACGGAGAAGGATGACAATATCCCCGTATTTCATGGGTCGGAAGGTGCCGTTCTTTTCCATTACCATGCCGCCGTCCATCATTTCATGGATGCGGCGGGCAATGAGGCGTCCTTCCAGGGCCATGTTTTCCGTGTCCTTCACATCGTCGGAAACATCCGCTTCTTCCATGTCCTTTCGGTCGATGAGGTCCATGGAAACGCTGCCGCCCACGTAGGAAGGGGGCCTCTTTTCTTCATGACGGCCGGCGTAGAGGGCTTCCGCGTCTCCGTAGTCCAGTTCCAGGGTTTTTCTAGTCATCATCTGGCGGAAGATGAAATTGATGGAGGAAAGAATGGCGGCGTCGCTTCGGAAATTGCGGTTCAAGTCGATGCGGTGGGAGGGGGCGTCCTTTTCCAGGGAATATTCATGGTATTTTTCAAGGAAAATGGTGGGGTCCGCCTGACGGAAGCGGTAAATGCTCTGCTTAATGTCGCCTACCATGAAGCGGTTATTTCCGGTAGATACCAGGGTGGTGATGAGCTCCTGCACGCCGTTGGTGTCCTGGTATTCGTCGATCATCACTTCCTTGAACCGGCTGCGGATGGACAGAGCGGCGGCAGAGGGGAAGGAAGATGCCTTTTCCGGAGTGAAGGCAGGATTGTCCCGGTCCAGCAGGATGTCCAGGGCGTAATGCTCCATGTCATTGAAATCCATGAGGCCTTCCTGTTTCTTTCGACTCTTCAGGGCGGCGGAGAAATCAAGGGCAAGGCGGGAAAGGACGGTGACCGTGGGAAGCATGGCCGCCGTTTCTTCTATCCACTGCTTTTCCGGTATCTGGGCGAAGGGGGCGATTTCCTTCTGCCACAGCTTCTTGGCGCTTTCACGAAGGTTTTTGATGGTTTCCGCATCCTCTGAATTGGTGAAGTCTGCGGATTTGGCAAAATGAAAGGCCTCTGCCTGGGCCTTGCTCATGCCCTTCAGCCGGGCAAAGGCAAAAGAGGGCAGGCGGAACCAGTCCTTCCAGCTTTTCATGGAGGAAAGGGTGGAGAAATAGGCGTATTCGCCGCTCATCTGCTCGCTGTATACTGCCTCTGCTGCCGGATTCATTTCCATGATGGAAAATATCTGGCGGTAGGAGTCCATGATTTTTTCGGAAAGGGAAATGAGCTTTTCCAATACCGGCTTATCCCAGGGAAGGTCGTCCATGGAGGCGTTTTCAGGGATGCGGTAGCTGTCCGGAAGGCGCCGTATCCAGTCCTCCGGGAAGGGGAGGGAGGATGCGAAATGGAAAATGCGGAGCACCATGTCCTTCAGCGCCCGGTCCTGGTAGCGGTCCGCAAAAAGGTCCACCGTATCAAGAAAGTCGGGATTTCCCTTTTCATACCAGCGTTCCAGCACGGAGGACAGCACATCGTCCTCCAGCAGGAACTCTTCGTTCTCATCGGAAATAATCCTTGTCTTCGGGTCCAAGTCCAGCAGGTAGAAATACTGGCGGATAATGGACTGGAAATAGGAGTCCAGCGTGGAAATCTGGGCGCTTCCCAGAAGGGAAATCTGCTTCTCCAGATGGCGGATGCGCCCTTCATCGTCGGCATCGTCCGCCTCCTTCAGGGCATCCGACAGGGCCTGGGAAATACGGGCCTTCATTTCGCTGGCGGCGGCCTTCGTAAAGGTGAGCACCAGAAGCTCATTAATGTCCGTATGGTTCTCTGGATCCTTCACCAGGCGGGCAATCCGTTCCGTGAGGACCGCCGTCTTTCCGCTGCCCGCAGCGGCGGAGAGAAGAAGATTCTTCCCCCTCACCGAAAGGGCTTCTTCCTGTTCTTTTGTCCAGTGATTACTCATAATTGTTCTCCTTTCAGTGGGGGATTAGTGTGCTGGTGTGCTAGTGTGCTGGTGTGCTAGTGTGCTGGTGTGCTAGTGGGCTGGTGGGATAGTGGGATAGTGAGGTGGCTGTCGGCTTCCGGCTTCCGGCTTCCCGCTGACTGGTATTTACTGACGTTTGTGTCACTATCGGTTCTTACCGGGATTCTTCGCTTCTCTCAGAATGACGAGCCCGGCGGGAGAATGGCTGCACTGCAGCCATCCCCCTCCACCGCTTACGCGGTCCCCCTCCCCCATAGATGGGGGAGGCAAGTCACGTAACGCTGCCTTTATACTCATCGCCGCAGGCGATACCAACACCCTCTGAACCCTTTGAACCCTCTGAACCTTCTGAACCTTCACGCCCTTCAGGGCGTGTCCAATGGCGATACCATAACCTTCGGGGCTGCCGGTCCCGTCAACCTTCCCCTTTTGAACCCTCTGAACCTTCAGGTCCCTGAGGCCTGTCCTCCGCCAATTCCGCCAGCTGTTTTTTCAGCTCTCTATCAGTGGGAAGGTTTACGTGGTCGTAGCTTTCGCCTTCGCCTTTGGGGTCGAAGCGGCAGATGGCGTGGTAGGGGCAGTAGGTGCAGGGGACCTGGTTCTTATAGCGCACCGGGCGGATGGGAATATTTCCTTTCTCCATGCGGTGGTAGATTTCCAGCAGTTTCCGTTTCACGATGGTGAGAAGGTTTTTGAAATCGTCGGCGGAAAGGGTGGAGGCGGTCTGGGTGAGGGCGCCCTTTGTCGTAAATTTCACGGGAAGGAAGGAGTCCTCTTCTCCGGCGGCGCTGTCCAGGCGGCGCACCGTGTCGGCGTCGGAGAGAATCCAGCCGGAGGTATTGTCCCTGTCCTTTACCGGCGGCGTTCCTCCCGGCGGTACGGCGGGGAGGCTCTTGATGTCGCCGGAGAGGTAGATGTACATGAGGGCGGCGGGAAGAAGGCCTTCATCCCCTTCTTCTTCCACGTCCAGAAGATAGGTGAGGAGCTGGAGTTTCAGCCCCGCCACCGCTTCCTGCAATGTGGCGGTGGTGTTTCCTGTTTTGTAGTCGAAAATAGCTACGGCCCTGCCGTCGCTGTCGATACGGTCGATTTTGCCGTTTAAGGTGAAGGTGTCCTTTTCTCCTGAGAGGTGGAGGTAGAATTCCTTTTCCAATGCTTTGGTGTCAAAGGAGCTGTTTTGGCTCCATTTGCGAAGGGCCGTGAGGGAACGGCGGAATGTTTCGTTCAGTGCCCTTTCCGTATAGCGGGAGGCACCGTCGGCGTGGAGGGCACCGTAGCGAACCTTGGGGGCCAGGCGGGAGGCAATGGTTTCGGAAAGGTTCTGTATATCTTCGTCCGTGGCGTCACGCCACTGCTTCTTTTGGCCCGACAGGGCTTCGCCGAACTGATGAAGCCCTGCGTGAAGGTAATTGCCGAAATCAAGAGATTCCATTTCCCCTTCGTCCCGCTTGTCTATTTTAAGGCCGTAGCGGACGAAGTACATGAAGGGGCAGCGTCGGTAGCTTTCAAAGCGGGTGACGGAGCCGAAGAAGCGGCCTCCCGGTTTGAAGAGCCTCTCCGCCAGCTCTCCCGGAAGCGGCGGTGCTTCGTTTTTATACCGGAAACCGGAAAGGGCGTCGGTGATGTCATTTTCATAGCCCCTGTCCTTTGCCCAGCGCACCAGGCCGGCCCAGGGGGAGTTTTCTTCCGGCATTTTTTCCCGGAGTATGGCAGGAAGCAGGGAGAGGGCCTGCCGGGGATTGGCGAAATAGGTGTGGTCCGTTTCCCTGTCCTCCGGCGTAAGGGCGCGCTCTTCGGAAGCATAGCCCAGGCGGCGGAGCTGGGAAATGAGGAAGGAAGGCTCCGTGTCATTATGGTCGTCGTTTACGGAGGGCATGGTGATGTAGAGGGCTTTCTTCGCTCTGGTGAGGGCGAGGTACGTGAAAAACTGCTCCTTGTGCACCTCTTCCAAAAGGCTTTCGCCGAAAATGAGGCGGCTGTCTTTGAAAATCTTCTGCCGTTCCAGTTCCGTGAAGAAGCCTCCCTCTTCCACGCGGCGGGGAAATTCCCCTTCCACCGCGCCGGGAATGAAGACGGCATTCGCTTCCATGGCATAACCTCTGTCCATGCCGGTGACGGTCACATGGTCCAGGGTGGGAGGAATGGTGGAGTAGGTGAGGGCGGAAAGGCCGTCTTCAAAGATGGAGAGGAAATTCTTTTCTGAAATTTCATCGTCACCGGCGGTGTGGACGATTTCATCCAGAAGGGAGAGAATCTTTTTCCATACCTGCAGGTGGGGACGAAGGTTGGTGTGGAGCATTTCCCCTTCATCCATGGCGCACAGGGTGTCCGGTATCTTTTCATCCATCATCCACTGGTACAGGAGGCGGCACCGATCTTTGACCCTTGGGCTTTGGCTCCATTCTTTCGCCAGTCCGTCCAGCATAGTGGTAAGGCGCCTGCGCCATTCGTTGGCCTCTATGAGTTCTGTCTGCTCCTTTTCGGAAAGGGGTGGCGCCGGTGCGTCCAAATCCCGGTAAGTGCGGAATTCCCATGGCTCATGGTACTGCCAGGGACGGATGCCGTGGGAGAGCACATAGTTTTCCAGCCGGTCCACGTCTTCTTCCTTCCATTCCGGCAGGAGGAAGGTTTTCAGCATGCGGAAAATGGTTTCCCGCTGCCAGCCGCTGTTTTTTCGGCTGCATTCGGACGTGAGGAAGCGGACCAGGCTGCTGAGAAGCACCACCAGGGGATGGTTGTTCATGGGATGTTTGCGGTCGATGAAACCGGGGATTTCGTAGCGCTTGAAGGACCGTTCAAAGGCATCGACGTAGTCCTCCGGATTTCTGAGAAGCACCAGAATGTCCCGGAAGCGGAGGTGGCGGTCCCGCACCAGGGACAGAATGGTTCGGGAGATGAAATCCACCTCCTCCGCCCGGTGGGAGGCGGTGATGAGATGAAGTCCTTCGTCGGGAACCGGATTTTCCGCTTTGGGAAGGCAGCAGCGTTCAGGGCGCCGGTTGAAGAACGAGCGGGCCACGGCTTTCAGGTGGGGAGAGGAAAAACGGCAGTCCTCGGACAGAGTGACCGATGAGAAATGGCGCTCTTCCGCAGAAAGGAGGGAGAAGAGATGGAAGGGACGGGAGAAATTGGGGTTCATCACCGCTTCTTCAGGCCGGTCCATCTGCAGGGTCATGGTGACCTCCTCTGCCGTGTGAAGAAGGGCGTAGACGATGTGGATTTTCTGGGGCGCCATGCCGTTGAACCCGTCAATCCAGATGCGGGAGGAAGAAAGGGTGGGGGACTTTGGAATTTCCCGGGCCAGCAGGTCGAAAAGGCTTCCCTGGTAGTCGAAATGGTCCTTCAGGTAGCGGTGGTAGGCACGGTACAGGAGGGAAAGGTCCGCCATCTTCCGCCCCAGCGGGCTGTCTCCCTGGGCTGCGGCGGCATTTTCCAAATCCTCCTCCGATACGCAGAACATATCCAGCTGGTGGAAAAAGCCGGTGAGCTCCTCTGAAAAGTGGGGCTGGGATGCGGCTTTCATAATCATTTTGAGATGTCCCTTATTTTCTTCCAAAAGGCGGCGCAGGATAATTTGTTGCCCCAAAGGAGACAGGGCATCGCTCACAGGAGAGTGGAGCTCCTGGAATACGCGGTAAGCCAGACGGGAAAAACCGCACACCGTTACATTGGTGAAGCCCTTCTCCGGGAAGGATTCCGCCAGCCGATACTCCGCCGTGTAAGTGCCCTGGTCCGGCACCAGAAGAAAGGCCTTCCGCTCCGGATGTCCTGCCACATATTCCCTGATTTCCCGGCAGCACCGCTCTGTTTTCCCCGTGCCGGCGCGGCCGAATATGAAATGAAGTCCCATGGTATCCATCCTTTCTAAAGCTCTATATGACAGCTTTATTATACTATAGATGGAAGATGATAGACGATAGATGGTAGATGATAGATGGCTGTCCGCTATCTGTTATCCGCTTTCCGCTGTCCGCCGACCGTATTTATTGATAGTTCTGTCACTTATGGTTTTTACCGAGATTCTTCGCTGCTGCTCAGTATTCTGGTCATATGTCAAGTCTTTTTTTTGAAGAAATTTATTGTTTTTTCT
>OOBU01000174.1_pt1 | contig 42935 bp, 50 predicted proteins | sample 1671501 | NCBI WGS metagenome assembly OOBU01 (sample SAMN06348163, study PRJEB24527) | human gut metagenome | biome: human gut; feature: ankylosing spondylitis patient; material: feces | host: Homo sapiens | place: China | collected 2015-10
ATAAGTTATTGATTTACAGACGATTAAATATTAATTTAACGCAGTATTGTTTATTACATTATTATAATATAAAACATCGAACAAATAGTCTATGTCTAAATCAATTCCTTGCTTTTTACAAACATCCTTGAGGTAATTGAGAAAATAATCTTTATCAAAGAAATCAATATTTTTGATGATTATGTCTTTACAGAAGACACCCAAGACAAACTCGCAATCCTTCATGTCAGGAATTATTGTTTTGTAATTGGGAACCACATCATTCTCAAAAACCATTTGCAGAATTTTCTCTATAACAGCGGTTCTGTTTATCAAACGTTCAGTATTGTGATTGTTGAAGATAGTTAGTAGTGTAAAAGTATTGATTGGTGTTCGATGCATGTTAAGGTCTTTCATATCATTATCAACACGTTCCAAGACCTTTTCTTCTTCATCAATATAATTCACCTTATTATATGCAGAGACAAGTGCCCTTACATCTTTTCTCTGCAAAGGTGCCAAATACAAAGATTCAAAGTTTGGCTCACGAGTTACTATCTCATCATTGTTTTTGAAGTACTTTTCCAAACGAGGAGAAAGAAGCATAACCTTTGCATTTGGCATCTTTTCTCGTATAGTTCCCAAGTATTCTGCCGACTGTTTCTTTGTAACAACCCAATCATCCACAACAACCCATGCTATTTCATCTCCAGAGATGTTACATTCAGAAAGTTTATTCTCAATATAACCTCCTAACTTTTGTCTATTCTTCCATTCCTTTGGAACGAAGATACCAACCTTGTCGTATTTTGCAATGAGAGTATAAACAAAATGCAAACCATAACAAGTCAATCCATATTGTACTGGTGCCAATATCTTCACATTAGTATCTTTATTAATAATGTCATGCTCAGAGAGTAATTTTACCTTATTGATTCGTCGTGTATGATCTATTCTTTCTGGACTCACATACCTATCAACCCAAACTTTCGGTTGCTTACTATACAAAGTCATCAATTCTTCTAGCTTAGCCTTGGCAAGCTGCAAAACTAAATTCTTAGGACTTTTGTTTGACTCTATATCAAGTGGTTGAGATTGTTTATTTTGCAAGAAATCAATGATGCCATTCTCCTGTTCTGTAAAATCACTTCCCAACTGAAAACGATGGCGTTTATCAGACCATTGGCGATAAATGATACGCTCAATACCGATTGTGCCAAACTCTATGAAACAATATCCCAAAGTTTGGTCTTTCTTTGTTGTAAATAGCTGCGGAGCCTTTATCTCTATATAAGAATCATTCCCATTACTATTACACAAAATATCTTGCTCATGAGTGTGACCTGTCAAGACAACATCAAAGTCTCTCTTTATGAATGCATTAATCTCTCGTTCCGCCCATTCTTGCAGCCATTCCTGAGGATGATGCATCAGTAAAATACGTTTCTTATGCTTGTCTGCATTTAGCCATTGAGTCAAGGAGCGAGTATCAACCCCAAGATTGCGTTCATCCCTTTTTCCTTGAAATGCAGCAAATGATGCCAAAGATGTATTCAAACTCAGAATACACCAATCTTCATCAATTTCAACAGAATTACATAGAATGTCATATCTATCAAAAGAAAACTTTTCGTTCAAATATCGTTTAAACATGTTGAACTTTTCCACACAACACTTATCTTGATGAATCCAATCATTAAATTCTCTTTCTTGGTATCTCTTTTCAATCGCTAAAGTATGACTTAACGAGTTTGAAGACACAACGGACTGTTGACAATCATGATTGCCCATCGTGAAAACAAAGTGTTTGCGCTCAATGCCCATATTCACCAAAGGCTGTACTACTTGTCTGTCGAAATCCTCGTATTGAGCATAAGCATCAGCATTCCAAACCAAGTCTCCACCAACTACCACATAAACGTGGGCAATATCATAGCTTGTTATCTGATTAGAAACATCCTTAATAAAAGCACTAAGGACAAGACCTTCGTCTTCTGGTGAGCTATGTCCGATATGAATATCAGAAATATATATAAACGTAAAACCACTCATAAGTTATTTCAGCATTTTTCTAACAACATTAAACAATCCCATCTGCTCTAACACCTTTTTTACATAATATTTCTTTGGCAAGAATTGCGTGAAATCACTTTCAGATACAGCATTTTTCTGTATGGCTTCAAAGAAGACTTTTCTTTGTGAGTTTATTTTTTCTGATTTCCAAAGCATCGGATTTACCCCAACTAACTTTTTATAGTCAGACTTTATACAGTAGCCCGGAAGTGTTTTTATGAAATTCTCACCCTTTTGAGTCATAGCGAAGACTGAAGAACAACCCCATTTCCCTGCCTCATTTATCGAGGCATGAAAATCACCTGCTATAATGTCTGCACCATTACCATCAGCTTTATATTGGCAATGATAACACGAATTTCTCAGATACAAGCTGTCAGCAAATAAAAAGACATAAGGATCAGCTATATAAGCTGCACGCTCCACAACTTTCCGTGATCCATTCACATCATATACATATTTACAACAAGTTGTGGCATATCCCTTCTTATGCTTATCTCGCATATTGACATAGACTAACTTTCCCTTGTACTTATGCTCTTGAACCAGTTTCCACTTTTTCCAAGCTAAAGGTGAAGGAGTTCCATGACAGATGACACAAATGGAAATCAAATTTGAAGTATCAACCTTACCTAAGAACGTCTTCAAACCAGCTGTCTGGCATGGTGTTCCACAAAAAACAACATTTCTTCCTTGTTTAAGAAAAGTCTTTATTTCTGAATAGCATTGTCCAATTTCACTTTGAACATATTTTGAACTTTGCATTCTTCTCAAGTCTTCAATCTTATCAGACACAATATGAATAGCCTTCATTTTTTTGTCCCACACGCAGCCACAAACAAGTCCTCCTCTATCAAGACAAGATTTCATTGCAGCAACTACAAATCCACCAGATGCAGAATCTTCACGTTCCTTACTATCTAAAAAGTACAAATAAGAAGGAATGTCTCTAAACGATTCGGGGGAATATTTCTCAATGTTATTTGCTCCATTTAAATGGGGACAAGCCTTATCACATTTTCCGCACTTTATACAAGTATTCCCATCCACGTTAGGTAGCAAGAAGCCTTCCTTATTAGCTTCCATTTTAATTGCCTTAACAGGGCAGGCATTCATACAAGCATGACAACCGCAACAATCCTTATCAAAGTCAAAACTTATCATAGTCCTTCCAATGCTGATTTCAAAAAGTCAAAAGAGGATTTTCGAAGTGCTGCTTTTTTAGCCCTAACTCCACAAAAATCCGTAGCAAGTAATTTATTTATATCCATATCTTCCTTGTGCACTAAATGGTTAGCTAACCCTAATTGGTCTAATAAAGAATACATACGAGTATCAGCCTGGCCTGTTACGATAGAAACATAAGGCTTTTCGAAAGTCGTAGAAAAAGCTGTGCCATGGAAAGAATTTGTTACGACAAATTCTGCATGCTTAATCATACTCAAAAATTCACATGGTCCAACATCTAACTTACGAGGAATACCACAAAACATTTTTCTTGGTGGTGGAACTATGTTATAAACTGGTAAGCCCAATTTCTTCGATACGGTTTTAGCAGCAGCAACTAAATCCGAGTTAGTATTCCAGCCAAACATCAAGACATATTTCTCTTTGATTTTTCGTTCTGCACAAATCTGCTCATAGTCTTCTTTGTCAAGAAGTACTGTAGGATCTAGGGCCAATGTACAATCTAATCCTTTAGATTTAACATACTCGACCCCATCTTGTTCGCGAACAGAAACTGCATCAAACTTTTTTAACCAAGGCAAAAACTCATCTTCATGCATAGATGCTTGCTTCACAAAAGAAGCAAACGATGCTGCATAGGCTACTCGTCTCTGCTTCTTTGGAAAATTTAAAAAGAATATAGGATTGGCAGCAGGAGCATCATGACTTTTAGATAAATTCCAAATTTGGTCGCTACCACAAATAATACAATCATAGTCCTCAGCATGTTTTATCACCTCAACTTCCGTCTTAAATCTCGGTGTCGCATTCAAAACTTTCAGAGTAAAATCATCAAACATTTTCTCTCTGACATGGAGAGCCTTCCAATAAGGTATTCGGGTTATGTTCTTAATAACCTCTTTTAATCTTCTCGGTTTGCGACTAAACATTTCACGGCTTGCAACAAATGCCTCTGACTCAAAATTTATAATTTCACTATCATATCCTAACTTTCTAAGAGTTGTCTGCAAAGCATATGCTTGAAGACAAGCTCCATAATTATATCCAGAATGATAGGTTAAGATTCCTATTTTATTCATACTTTTTTAATTCTTTAAAGTAAAAGTTCTGTAATTTCTGTGTATCCAACAATATATCATATCCTTTTTGACGAACATATTCTGTTGCATTATCAATTCTATTTTGATTTTTATAGCTCAAAATTTTCTCAGCCCATATTTTCGGAGAATCTTCTAATTTCAAATAACTTGTATTAGGTAGAATTGCAGCATCTTTAGTAATCGTTGAAGCAAATAAGCACGGGGTTCCGACAGCTTGAGCTTCGACACCTGTTACAGGAAGACCTTCAAATAATGACGGCATAACTAACAGGTCAAATGCTTGCATCAAATTATTAACATCCTTGCGAACACCCAAAAACAATACTCTATCTAATATACCTAAAAGTCGTGCCTTTTCTTTGATTATATTTTCTAACTCTCCACCACCTACACACACAAGTTTACTTTTGTTATCAAGAGAACACACTTCCTTAAATATCTCCATCAAAAATTTATGGTTTTTCTGAGGACGAAAACGTCCAACATTACCTATCAAAAAACAGTTATCTTCTCCTATCAATTCTTTACGCATCTGAATACGAACAGAAGTGTTCGGAGAAAAAACATCGGTATCAACACCATTGTGAGCAATAAACACTTTCTTATGTTTTCCAAACAAAAAATTACCAGCTTCTGGAGAACATGCAAAGTAATGAGTAGCCATTATATTTGCTAATGGTTTCAATATATATGCAGCCATTAATGCCAGTATACCAGTCATCACAAATCTTGTAGCATGTGAGTGTAGTATTCTTACCTTAATACCACTTCGTTTAGCGAACCAAAGAACAAAAAATGCCTTAGAAGAAGCATGGGCATGAATAATGTTATAATCAGAATGCTGCTCAAAAAAAGAAGCCGTCTGTTTCATGCTTAATAAAAATTTATTTTTATCTTGAAAAGACTCTATAACATACACTTCACCCCCCAAAGCCTTTACACGATCTTTATAGTTGTCCGCCTTTACATGATTATAGGTTAGAATATCTATCTTCACTTTTGAACGGTCTATATTTTCCATCCACTTAATTGCCATTTCCTGGATGCCACCAGCATTTCCGATACCATCCATAAAGAATAAAACTTTAATCATAATGAATTTATTAGTTTAATATAATTCTTTGCAAATATTTCCGAAGTAAAATATTCTCCAAACATTTTTTTGTTAGCCTCACCTAGTTTTTCTCGTTCTTCAGAAGTTAAGTCCATTATTTTCTTAATAAGACTAACAGCTTCTTCTTTACTATTATATAACAGGATGCCGCATTCATTAAAATTTGAGAAATACTTATTTCCGCCAGTATTACTAGCTACTATCAGTTTACCTAAAGACAAGACTTCTAACATGATAAGGTCAAAATAAGTTTCCTTATTTGGTAAAACAAAAACATCTGAAGCAGCTATAATAGAATGCGGATCATTAGTCCATCCTACTTCAATCCAACGCTCATGTTCCAAATGGTACAAAGGACCTTCCTCTCCAGCAATAAGCACATATACATCTTGATATCTCAATAGTTCTTCGCCTATCTCTTTTAATTGGTCATATCCCTTAATTAAATTATGACGTCCCACAAAACAAATAATAAAAGCATCATTCGGAATTTTATATCTATCACGGATTAAAGCTTTAGAAGTCTTAGCAACACAAGGATTTATACCAGTAAGCAAATAATGGTATTTTTGTTTGTTTTTCTCCTTGAAATCTTTGTAATAAGGCCAATTATTTAAATATGGCTCCTCTGCTCCTTCACATGGGAAGACGATGTGATCAGCTCTGTTAAAAGCATACACGTCCATTTTGCCTAAATTCTTATAAAGCCAATGAAAGGCTACCTTTTCAAAAGTGTTTAGTCTCATTTCAATTTCCTTGGTAGCTTTAGTTGGAATATGACTAGTTAATACCACCTGTCCCTTATAATGCTCCAAAGATCCTCGACATCTATACATGGAAACAACACTATGAAAATGAACTATATCATATTTATCTAAATCCACAACAGCTTTGCCCTTACCACCAAATAAGAGTAGATAGTAATTAGCTATACGCTTAATGGTCTGAATTGTTTTTTTCAGCCATAATGGTCTTATTTTATTGATATTGTTGGTTAGTTCATGAACATCGCCTTTATTTGTCTTTATAAAGGAAATTCCATCAACTCCCATCTTATCCAATTGACACTTTAAGTTATAATTATAACCAACAGGTCCCCCCTTAGGGGCTAATTCTCTTTCATATAAATATATAAGTATTTTTTTGCTCATAATCGTTATTGTTTAATTTGAATACTTGTTCATTATAAACCGAGCAGGATTGTTCAAATTGATAACCTTAGCAGGACTACCAACAGCTGTAGAATTATTTGGAATGTCATGCGTCACCACAGAACCAGCCCCAATAGTAACATTGTTGCCTATATGAACATCCTCAACCAAACAAGTCATAGGACCGATATAAACATTGTCACCGATAATTGCAGGAGTGCCTTTATTACTCCCGATATTAACAAATTGAGAAATATTACAGTTATTACCAATTATTGTATTGGGATGTACTACTATAGACATAGAGTGCGATAAATATAATCCATAGCCAGCCTTAATTTGGCGTGGAAAATAAATACAATATCTCAAAGACAATATTTTATGTACTACAATGGCTAAAGGGCGTAACGGATTCTTCTGTGAAGCTAATCTATACCAAAGCAAAAACTTAACACCTCGATCCAAACTGAATAACATTTTGAATAGAATACATATTATCGAATCTCTTTTACCAAAATATCTATAATAATCAGAAGCGATGTAAAACAACACCCCCCCCGATCGTCCGAAAACCTTGATTTCCTGCTGTTTATAACTGTTTTGAGGGCATATAACACCCTCTAAGCTAGTCTGGGGACCAGCTCTAAATTTTCGATTTCTAATAAAATTCATAATTGATGTGCTCAAATCGAGCGAAAATAAGTTATAGGAGGTCTAAAAATTAAGTTGTGGGGATCTCCTTCTTCCCCTTATGCCATCTTTGCGATCAATTGTGGAACGCCAAGCATAGAGATGGCTCTACGCATGTTATAGGAGAGGCAGATGAGGACCATTTCGGACTCCACCTTAACCTTCTTTTTCAGTAAAAAATAATACGCCCCTAAGGTTCTCTTCATCGTTCCAAAAGGATGTTCTGAGAGACACATTCTTTGCGTCATCTTCTTCTTGTCTAAATGAAGCTTGTATGTCACAATCTTGTGCTCTTTGACTTCTCGTTTCATCTTCGTCTTAGGAGGTTCCTGGTCTTCCTGATGATTACTGGAGTCTACCTTGTAATTCTGAGCTTTCATCACGAGAGTATCCTTGTTAAAGTCTGCTTCTTTAAATGCAGCTTTAGTACACTTATGCGAGCATTTTTTGCAAGCCAACTTATTGCAATAACGGATACGACCATCCTTCTTTAATGACTTCTGACGTAATATAGAACCCTGCGGACAATACACTAAATACTTATCAGCATCTCTAACAAAGTAGCCTTGCAGTGCAAGCTGTTTGAGTTCCTCGTCAGACATTTCCTTTATATTGCTTGGTGCCGTACACTCATAGGATTTACGAACACCTATTTGGGGAGTGTCAAGGATGCCAGCATAGACAGTCGGTATTTTGACAGCCTTAAGACATCTTTCGAGATCTTCGGGCTTTTTAATGCTTAATACTCATCTTGTCAAGCCGGAAATAATACATATTGTCTTCTATCTTCACCTTTAATGTACTTCATAAGCGATAAGAATTGATAACTACAAAAATATTTCGCGAAAATCAAAGATAAAGTGTTAACAATATAGAATGATTGGAGGAATTTTACTGCTATGAGTTTTCAGACAATCTCCCCTGATTTTGATTTAAAACTCTTCATATTATAATACCATCATTTTTTAACCCCAAAACAATTGACGAATCAAAAAAAGGTTCTTTATATAACTTGGACTTAAACAAGAAATTAAGCCCCCAATTTTTTACTTTATTGATTAATCGTAAAGAATAGATTTGATTATTACCATATATAAATGGCATAGTTTTAATACGCATTTGTTTATGCATAAAATAAACAGGCATTAAAAACTCAGCAATATAACCAAAAATACGTCTCTGACGAGAATAAGAACCTAATCTCACATATTGCTCACATTCCGATAATATAGAAAAAATCCATTTGGCATAATCATCAAAAACTTTCTTTTTACATACTAACATATTACCAATATAACTATAATGTCCATTTGAGTATGCCAACAAATCATTATAATAATCTGGATACAATTTCTTTACAACCCTAAACATAACATATATGTCTTCAATCACCAAATAGTTTTTCAATTCTACCAATCTTGGTAAAATAGTAAAGATTGGTTCATTAAAAATCACATCATGATTATCCATTAGGGATATAATATTGTCATTTGTAAAGTATTTACTTTGGAATCTTCTGTAATGACAAAATCCCACATAATCTATATCATGTATATTCTTCCAAACCCAATATTGTGCTGTCATCTCACAATAATATGGATTTTTTTCACTTATATTTTCGCCAGTTGCATCATTTTGCATCCATTTCATTTCCTTTTTAAACTTAGAATTTACAAAGCCAACATGAATTGGAGTATAAACGTCATCGTGGCGAATTTCACACGGTTTGTGACACGCAATAAATATTTTTACTTTCATTGTAATTGAATTTTGGATTTAACATTGCGATTAAAATATGCCATCGTAAATGCTATCATCATTATATTTATTAAATTATCATATCCTATAGTAACAAAAAAAAGCATGAAATACAAACTTATAAATAAAACCCATTTTGTTTCATGAGTCCGAATCCAATTCATTATTGGTGCTATAAGTATATTAGTTAAATAAACAAAAGCCATAGCTAAACCACCCTCTGCCAACAAATGCATCATAGAATTAGAAACCTCTCCTTGATATCTCTTATAACCGATACCTAAAAATGGATTTTGAGTAAAGTTATTTAACATCATTTTCAATGTATCAGTTCTTGTTTCATATGAATGAGAAGAAGCTTTCTCTTCCAAAATACTCTTTATTGATATATAAGCAAAAACTACAATAAAAGGCAACAATAATCTACTAAGCATTTTTATCTTTGCACTTTTTTTCCCTGATTGTAGGAACCAACATACCAATGTGGCAAGTAAGAATATTTGACCAGTAACGGTAATTGTTGACAATATTGATAATGTTAAAATTAAAATATGCATACTATTTCTTGTTTTTTTAAGAAAAACCTCAATACCAAGAGCGACACAAAGAACAAAATTATAAACAGGAGGTTCTTCAAAGATTGCGCTGTTACGTATAAATTCACGTCCTAAGACAAGATAACTCTGCGTTTCAAAATATAAAAAATTATAGGAAGGCAATAATCTAAACTCTCCCCAGTCATTGTCCGGCACAGACATGTTAGTTTTAACAATTCCAAAAATAGAAACCATAAGCCAAATAAACAAATAAAATCCCCCAATACATGTTACTACATTTGAATACTTAAACAATAGAGACATGTTGGATTCTTTGTCTTGATTGCTAAAATAGAAAAATAGCAAAGGTAACAATATTAAGTAATGAATTGCAAAAAGAAATAAACGAGTACCTCCAACATTTGAGACAAACAAGACAAATAATACTGTCAGAAATAAAAGCAAAGGACGCAGATTAATTGTTTTTCTTTGCTTTTGCGTAAGCATACATCCCAACAATACTAAAAGAATTATGATAAGAGAAGTGCGACCTATACCTAATAATTGATTTGCAAAATATACAGAATAATAATCTAATGCTATAAGAAAAGCAAGTAAATACTCTAAAAAACTATTTATCCTCTTCATTTCTTTTTAATTTACATAATAAATTCATGACAAAAATATCCTTATTCAACAAAAGACAAATAAAATATACCAAAGAGCCACAGATTATCTGATATATCAATACGGATTGAATTGACATTTTTCCTAGAAAAATGACAACAACCCCCATCAATATAGCACCTAGGAAATAAGTTAAATGGGCTTTTTTAAAATAGTGTAATTTAATATACTTTCTTCCTAGGATACACATTGCAAGAGTCGTAGTTGTTTCTGCCACAACATAAGCAATAGCTGTACCATTATAAGAAAAAACAGGTATTAATAATATGCATAACGCCAAATCTAAAACAGCACCGAATATACAACTACGTATCACGGTATTGATTTTTCCCTTTGGATAAAGAATTTGAATACCTATTACATTTGAAATACCAACCATAAAAATTACAGGCGCGATTATTTGAGAAGCCAACGTAGCAGTTTCAAACTCTTGACCACATAATAATCTTATTATAGTAGGAGCACAAACTATCAATCCAACAGTCAGAGGTAAAGAAAGAGCTATTGTAACATCATATGATTTTTGTATCAATCGATTAAATTCTTCTTTTTTATTCCCTGCTAATAGATGTGAAGCTCGTGGCATCATTACTGATCCTAAACAAGCAGATAATTTCATTATCATCTGCATTAGTTTCGTCGCAGCAGTAAAATAGCCCACAGCCAGGGCATTTTTCATAAATCCCAATAAAACTGGATTTAACTGAATATATATACTTATAACCATATTAAGTGAAAACACTTGAAGGGCTGGTTTTAAATGACGGAAAACATTTAACTGAGAAAAAACTAAATTCTCTTTATGAATATATTTTCTCAATCTAAAAAAATTGAAAACATTTCCACCAAGCACACCCATAACCATGTACCATCCATAATTGAGTAAATCCTCTTTAGATTTAACAAAAACGAAAAGTAAAACCACCGAGAATATTTTTACAAATAATCCTCGAATAGTTATATACTTAAAGTCCTCAATTCCTTGATAAAACCATTCGCATCCAATTGCTGTAAAAAATATTATCAAACTTAAAATCAAAAAAAGGGATACATCGGATTTAATTTGAGGTATCACAAAACATAAAATCACGACAATAATATAACCGATAAATGTCAAAAGTGTATGCAATAATAATATCTCCGTAGCTGTACGGTTCATTTTGACAACATCGTCCCTTACTTTAGCAATTTCTCGAATAGCATACATTGGAATTCCCAAGCACGTGAATAACGAAATGTATTGAATTATAGATTGAAAGAAATTCACTTGACCTATACCATCTGCCCCAATTACCCGGCATGCATAGGGAAAAGTTATCAATGGGAATAACATCTGCGACCCCGTATTGATAAGATTGAGTATATAATTAACTTTTACTGATTGTGCCATTATTTTCCAAATTCTTTAATTCTCTGCTCATCTTTTAAAGAACAAACAAGCAGTTGTCCATTCTTCTCGGCTACGATATAGCCATCCAAGCCTTGAACTACTACTTTACTTTCATCGGCTGCATGAACCACGCAGTTCTTGCATTCATACAATTGGATGTCATTGCCTACCTTAGCATTGCCAGCCTCATCTTGTGGAAGCAAGGTACGGAGGCTGCCCCAGCTGCCTAGGTCGCTCCATCCGAACTCGGCTGGCAGGGTATAGATTTCCTTCGACTTCTCCATCACGGCATAGTCAATGCTTATCTTCTCGCAGGTTGGGAAGAGTTTGCCGACTACCTCTTTCTCCTGTTCGGTATAGAAAGAAGGAGCCATCTCGTCCATGATGTTGGCAAGATTTGGCTGGAAGGTTCGGATTGCCTTGCTGATGGTATCAATGTTCCATACGAAGATTCCGGCATTCCAATAGTAATTGCCAGCGGCAAGGTATTGCTCGGCTGTCTCCAGGTTTGGCTTTTCCTTGAAAGCCTCAACCTTATAGATTTCATCTACGGATGTTGGCTCTGCTGAGGCTATATAGCCATAGCTGTTTCTGGGCGACTTGGCTTAATACCGATGGTAACGATGGCGTTCTTATCGGAAGTATAGCTCAATGCCTTGCTGAGCACTCGCTGATACTCTGAGGTATTGATGACGAGGGCATCGGATGGTGTCACCACGATGTTGGCATCAGGATGCTTCTTCTGGATCTTCCAGCAGGCATAAGCAATACATGGAGCGGTATTGCGAGCCTCCGGCTCTGCTAATATGTTATCTACTGGAATGTCAGGGATTTGCTCCTTGACTATGCGAATGTATTTCTCGTTTGTCACTACCCACATGTTCTCGACAGGACAGATTGGCTTCAATCTATCTACTGTTAATTGTATGAGGGAACGCCCGACACCCATCACATCTATGAACTGCTTTGGGTAATCGGGGGTTGACATAGGCCAGAAGCGGCTGCCTACGCCGCCGGCCATGATTATGATATGTATGTCGTGCATAAATCTCTTTCTTTAATATTAAAGATTTTCTAAAATCATCCCGTCCTTCTTTGTTGATAAAGCGAGCTGCACTCGGCAATTTGAAAGCGAGCTTTCATTGCACTCATTGGCATCGCTTTTTCCCATTAAAGAAGGCTCCACCTCTCACCCCGACCCTCTCTCCTCAGGAGCGAGGGAGAAAACCGCCCTACTCGGTGCTCGGAACCGCTACGCTCTAAGGTTGGCGGACCATCAAAGGTCTTCGCCATATTGTGCGGGATGGGACCGCCTGGATGCAGGGCTTTCTATACCTAACCTTAAGCCTTATTTACATGGATCAGCAAAAAGAAAAGACTAGTTATATATATTATTGTCTCCTCATTAACTTTGCTGCAAATTCAAAGAAATCTGCAACGTTTTTGAAATCATCAAACTGCTGGCAATACATACTGGCATAAGGCTCAGGAAACCTACTGTGTATATCTGCCTTTATCATGCTTGCCAAAGCTTCCTTTGTATAGGCTTTCAGCAATTCGTTGTATAGTTTTTCCGTCATAATATTATACTTGTTTCACGCTTGGTCACATACTGACCTATGAATTTACTGAGATTAAACATTATATTGTCTGTTTATGTTTTAATATTAAATTTTACTTGTCTTACTTATCGCTATTTTGGCATACAAATCCTGTATAGGCACTGTCCAGTTTTTTAAATCTACTCCATATCTCTCAAATTGAGAAAGGAAAAATACACTACGCTTGCCATTACCTATCAAATTATAAAAATAGGCTGTATAGAGGACATAGTAAGCTAACGACTTGTCATAATTTCTAGACTGCAAAATCTTAACTACATCACATATCAGATTCTCTGCATAATTAAAATAGGCATCCCAATGACTTTTATAATCAATAAATTTCTGAGATAAGGTAAATTGCTTATTAGCAGACACATAATCAAGAATCTGCTTATTCATAGAAAGAATATCATCAATCTGAACCACTAAGAAATGAAGCAATTCCCTTTGATTACCATTGTGCTCACATCTAGCCCTAATCCTTTCAAATATCTCATCATTATTCTTCCGCACAAGAACAAGATCATCATCAGCCATAAATTTTAATAATTCCTGTTTCAACATCAATAAACTTATGTACCTATACAGAAATCGCTCATCCAATGTAGCTAAATCCGAATCAATTTCCGATAAGTAGCGTTCACAATTTCGACTGAAATCTACAAACATATCTGACAACAAATTCTGCTGAAGCCCTTTTCCCGTCAATGCATTAACATCCCGTATCAATCGAAGGGATTCCTTGACGAATAAAGCTCCAACCCGATAGCTACATTTCAGATATCTTTCCCTATCGAAAAACAGCTTGAGGGAATATTCCTGCCATTTATATCCATTATCAAAAATAACATACATCAGTTTTATCCTTGTTATCAATTGATTCTCACCATGTTGCATCAAATCATTATCTGACAGAATTTTATCCAACAGGGTATTTATCTTGGCCTGATTGCCTTCTCTTCTATAATGCATAAAAGCTACATCTAAAAGATTTAGAAAATCACCAAATCTAGCCAACTTCATTTTCACAATTTCATCAGCAAGTCTATCTCCAGCAACCTTATCGCATAAAATCTCATCATAATAATGCATCAAATCTCGGTACATTTCAATATGAATTATCCCTTTTTTCTTATACTCAAGTAATTTTGCAACTATAGGCTTCATCTTTTCTTTCTCTCCAGAAGCCTCATATGCACATAGTAGGTTAAGGAGCGAAACTAGCTGAGACTCATCAGATGTATCGGTGTTCTTGGACTCATACTCTACCATTTTTTCATAGTCAAAAGCATTATGTGCCAAGTATGTCTGGAAACACAACATATAGCTATTGTCTTTGAATCTGGATAAACGCACACATTCAGACTCAAAAGCCTTAACCGCTCCTATTTTGAACAAAACATCGAGATGGGGTAAGTAATATTGCTTATACTCATAATCAAATAAATCCCATTTCTTTGCTTCATCAAGAAATTCCACCTGGACATTTTGCCTGTCGACCTCGTCATGGCAAGCCTTTATTCTTAATGCATAGAAACGCAGTTTTGCACTTGTAGTAACAAGCCAACCACGATACTTTCCCTTATCCAGATCGTCAAGATGGGATTTATAATAATATATGATGAGTAATTCATGGGGAAGTGGTAGGAAAATTGTCAAACAAACGAGCAATGAAAATACCAAAGTAGCCTCAACATAGGAATTCATGCATACAGCTAAAATCAGTAAGCCTAGAGACACAGCAAGCCTAGACCATACCCTTCTGTGGTGAAAGCATTTCTCTAATTTATACTGTGAAATGATAACTCCAAGAATAAAAATGAAAGCACCACATAAAAGACCTAAGACTGTAACATCCAGTTCTTCCATCAATCTTTGTACTATATCTATTATTTGTTGCATAACCGATAGTTTTTATGACCATCCCATAAGGGGATAACCTATTTTTCATCGAATGTATTACATCGTAAGAAATAACCACGAAGAGGGATGTAGTTAGCGACGATCCGACTCTGCCAGAGTTTTGGTAACACCAGCGGAGTCTTTACCCGCAAGGGGCTGGTGTTGAGTGTTGACGCAATAGAATTATTCTATGAATCTCGGCTGCACTCAACAAATTGAAAGTAAACTTTCTTTGCGTTCGTTTGCACGAGATTTGCGATTGTTTGTCGGCTGGCGCATCATATAACGTTATACAGAAACAGCAACCTGGCAAAAAACATCTCTTATTTTTGCTTATGAATCAAATCGATAATTTTATCCAATTCTTTCCGAATTGGTTTTGGAACCCCTAAAGCCCAATCTACCTCACCTTCTACATTAATACCAAAAAGGAAATGATTATCAGCATCAACCATAGCATACAAATACTCTGGTGAATCTATAAAACTCATACCTAAATCATCAATGCGTTTATTTACCTTTTTTAGTTTCTCTTCTGTTTGTCTTCTTATCAGAAAAGCCTGAAACGCCAGGACAAAACCAATAGTTAACTGAACAATACTTAGCCAGAATTCACGAAAGTAATTGAAACTTACAAAAGCCAACACTACAGAAACTATAGAAATCGATAAACTCGTATATTTGGCACAGAACAATCTGGCAAACAAGCCCATTAATTTCAAATAAACATTTAAAATATTATTCATAATTACTCTTTGTTTTAGTTGGTATCCCCATTAGACTACAAAAGTTGTATCATCACAATTCCACCTACCATATATTCCAAAATCTTCCACTCCCAATCATTAACTAAGAAAGCTTATTATATGCCTCCTGTAATAATGCCGTCCCAGCCAGAAATTCATTATCTTCTTCAAGCAAAGCCTTAAGATTTATATCATACTGCTGAGGAAATTCCTTATAAACCCTTGCCATTCTTTCTATACCAGCAGGACAACAAAAAGCAGGTGTATTTTTACCACTAACACCTAAAGAAGGAACATTTGGATTAAACATCTGTTCTTTTACTGTTACTCCAAACAATTTCTCTATCACCTCATTGGTCAACTGAATGAAATAAGGTATTCTCACCACTTTATATCCAGCCTCCCTATATATTTTGTCTTTCTCCTCATCATTTAGTATGTTGTCAGGATTTGTATAATGTTGTAAGCCATCAAATTCTACTATGAGTTTAGGGCTTTCGCATCTGTAATCAGGTTTAAATTTCCTTTTTATTCCAGGAACACATTTATTATGCACCCATTCATCAGCAGGTATTTTAGGAAATATCACAGCTAGATATTCCTCTAACCCTGTACGATACAAGCCAGTCTTCAAATCTTTTCCAGCTTTATCTGCTGACTCTTTTGTCTCTCGTAAATATCCCCACTTTGTCATATTTATTTTCCCATAATTGAATTATCTTATTCATTTAAATTAAAGGAGCTATATTTATCAAATAGTCTATACACTTTTGTAACTTTACATTAGCTGTATCTTGAGAATTGATAATAGACATCAGAAATGTTGTATATTGATATTTTATCATTGCATTCTGGCTTACCAAGTTGAGCATTTTCCTAGAATAATCCATCCATGCCAAGAACATGTTGTCGTCAAAGTATGGGTTCTTCATCAGCTCAATGCCATCTTGGATTACAGTAATCATCTCATTATTCATGCTCAGCCTCCTTTCTTTCCTGTTCTTTCTTTATCTGTGCATTCAATATCTGTGCATGGAAATCAGAAGTTATCGCTTCTTTCTCCTTATCGTATTTACGCTTCTTGATACTAATTCCAAAGCCCTCGAAACTCTCGAACATAGGGAAAAGAAGCAATGCCAACCAAAACAAGAAGATTAAGTTCATGCCATTAAACTTTTCCGTAAATGACAATGCAATACACTCATTGAAGTGACAAAACACAAAAACTGACGAAAGAGCCAAAATGAGGATAAACCAGTAATCTACTAGTTTATAACGAAAGTTCGAGCCAATTGCCTTTAGCTTATTCTTCAGTTCTTTCAAGCCAGAATGAAGGCAATAGCCTATAAGACACCCTATTGCTAAAGCAGCCAAAAGAGACAGCAAATATGTTGTTATTGAAATATCCATGATGTTTACTTTGTTATTTGCAATATTCTCATTTTACATGTAAACTATCAAATCTTATACCTTTTATTATATGCATATATATATCTTATTAGCACAAAAGCACAAAGGAATACAAATATAAAAGATAGTATGTTATATATCAGTTGCAGCCATTCAGTTTTCGTACAAATGGTAGCAACACCATATAACAAGAGCAAAAAGATGTTGAAATATATCAAATGTTTAAGCTGAGAATTAAAGCCTTTTAAGACATTAAAATATCGCTTACTAAATTTAAGAGAAGAACTTCTTATTGGATCATCTTCCGTAGCATTCTTATTTTCATTTTCAAGAGTTATTACTTTTTGGAAAGTAGATTCCATAAAGGAATAAACTACGGTAAATATCGTTATAGCAATGCCTAATATAGTCAATATAATGCTAAACATCGTAGGATTGTCCTCTTTCAAGAAAGCAAGAATTGCCTTCCATACAATTTAATCTCCTCCATTTGACAAATAGTTGTTTATGACCTCTATATAACAAGCACGCCTAAACATCAAATCATATACGTTATCTCCTTCTTCTAATTGATGAGAATAACTAAATTTGGAAGCATATGCTTGTTTTAAGACACCATTATCATTAGTATCATAGACATACTTTTGATATGCTCTATCATTATCTTTACTTTTAAAGATTTTCACCACCTTCTTTTTCCATCCTTCACGATTATCGTTAAGTAACTCCGTGGCTTCATCTGTTGGCACATCCTCATAAATGACAACCTTTTGTTTCTTCACCTTGTTCGATACAATATAATTTCTCAAAGATACATTTTGGTCTTCTCCGTTCTCCAGAACACTAAATTGCACTTCTACTTTAGGAATTCTATTACCATTAACAAAATCTCTTGGTATAATATATCTAAATGGAAATTCAAAGATGTTACTAACAACACACTTAACTGTATTTACGATATCTTCAGATACTTTATCTGGTGTATCGTATATTATTACAAGCCAACGATTTTCATAAACTCCATTATTGTCTTGCACAAATGGATACAATAATGCATAATTCTGCTTGCTACCAAGTTTGTCAGTATCTGTTATATCATGCGGTACCTGATTGCCTTCATCCAAATACAAGTCAGATAATCCACACTTATATTCTTCAATTTCCAGTTCTACAACAGGGGTTTTACCTATCATAAACTGAGATGTAGAAATGTTTTTTATCACTTTTCTTCTAGCTCTTCCCCTATAGTTGTAAACAAACTTTTCATTAGCAGGAAGGCCAGAATAATTAGTAACCAAATTACAAACATCGCTAACCATTTGAGCGCATCTCTCATGGCGACTATCCAAAACATTGGTTAGCATAGTTGGAAACTTAATTGAATTAGCCATATACAAATACTTTAAATGATTTCAAATATTCTGTTACATTCTAAAAGACGCCATAAGCCCTGGTTGATAGAACTCATTACCTTCTATATTTGTCTTTTTTACTTCCATAATAACATTATTCTAAATTAATTGACTCGATTCTGTTATTACCATTTTACTCAACTGAGGAAGCATACGCTCTATCTTCTTGCATTTCACCTTATTATAATAGAAGTCCATATCATCCAAGAGGTCGTAGCATTAATCCTCTGGCATATCGCCACCATATCCTCCTGCTACGATAGCTTTTGTCCTCAACTCTCACAAAGACAAAGGTGGTAAGAAAACAGCCTCACGGACAACACGTTTACCTCGACTGTTTATCATGATGCGACTTTCCAAAGTGCGTCGGATCTGTTGCTACAAAACCATTTTCAGCTACATATCCTTCACTTTTTGCCATGGCTTCGCCGTCGTCCCCTGCAATAGTGGACGTAACCTGTGAGTGTATATTTGTCTCTTTCATCATGCGAATCAAGTTCGTTTTTTGATGACGTTCATCTGTCTCTCGATATAAGAGACACAGAATCTCCTTGCAAAAATACGAAAATTGTTGGAAACTAGCAAATTATGCGTGTTAAAAAATTAATATCATTCTACGAAAATCAACATTATTTTACTATTCTTTTCGTACATAATTTCCTAAGTCGTTGATTGAACGAAAGTTTTCCGGTTTTTCTGTATCTCTCATGTAAAGATTCAGGAAAAATGGTTCATTTTGGTTCATTTTACAAAATCCCTCTTTTTATTCTTTTTTGTGGCTTATAGGGCTGCCAGTATTTTGGCGTTGGCATCATCTACTTCTGAGCTTTTGATAGAATTGAGATAGATTTGCGTGGTGCCTTCTCCATCTTTCGTTTGGTTGCAACCTTTGTGATGATGGCAGATACACCTGATACAATTGCCTCTAAACGAACAAAGGGAAACAACCAGTCTTTGGTCGTTCCCCTTTGTTCGTTGTATTCATTCTGATTACATCACATGATTGTCAAAATGGCTTTGCATGCAAATCATCCCGTCCTTCCTTGTTGATAAAGTGAGCTGCACTCGGCAATTTGAAAGCGAGTATTCACTGCACTCACTGGCATCGCTTTCTCCCATTAAAGAAGGTATTTTTTCGAATCCCTCCGTCTCCCTTTCCAAAGGGAGCTCCACCTCTAACCAAGCCTTCCCTTCTCAGAAAGGAAAGATGTAACCGCCCTACCCGGTGCTCGGAACCGCTACGCTCTAAGGTTGTCGGACCATCAAAGGTCTTCGCCATGTTGTGCGGGATGGGACCGCCTTTCATAAAGTTATAATAACTTGAATTCATTATTTTAAACTTCATAACCTACCGTTTAATGGTCCATTGTTTTTTTTGAGGATTATATTTCAATTTATCACGATATATATCTAAAAGCATTAATGCTGAATCCAATTTTTCAGAGCTTAAATTAGTAATAACCTGATTACCCTTATAGCCATAGTTATATTGGATTTTATAATACTTCTCTATATTTTTCAATAAAAGGTTTTTTACCCATAAACTATCTTCTATTTTAGAAAGTTTCAAACCCAATTTATTGTAATCATGAACTAATAAATTGTATCTTTCTACAAGTTTCTTCCAATCATCTGTGTTTCTTTGACTAAGATTATTATACTCTTTTATCAAACTATCGGAAGATATTCGTTTGCCGTTTTTGTAAAACCTATCCTCACTTTTTATATACTCCACATCATGTATTGCCTTCCATTTTTCAACTTCAACTTTTGTTTTCTTTGAATCCTTTAAGACATAAATTTTTTCTTTTTTTACAGAATCATACTTAACATCGAAATATTCTTTTATTAAATCATTGCTAGTAGACAATTCTTTAATCAAAGAATCACGTTGCTCTATCTGACTATCGAGAATTGAAATTTGCTCAGTCGCATCATAAAACAAATAAGTAAGAAGCAACAATACAGCAATAAGCCATAAGAAAGCTAATTTTAATAACCTATTATTATTCATTAGAACCTCCTTTCTTTGCTCTATCGTTTAGTTTATCCTGCAATTCTCGATTAATTGCCTTCTGTTCCATTATCTGATTATTGAAATCAATTCTCAAATCAGTAAGTTCTTTATTATGTTTTTGATTTAACAAAATAATTTCTTCTTTATTCTCTCTTCCAGCAGTCCATCTACCAGCAGCGTAAGCGAATCCTAAAAGAAGAACTAGAAAAGTTATAACTCCTATCCAAAAAGTTATTTTTTCCTTGTATGAAGATATTTTCCTATTTTGTGTCGTACTCATATGCTATTTGGTATCTTCTGGCATATCGGGATTTGCTCCTTGACTATGCTTATGTATTTCTCGTTTGTCACTACCCACATGTTCTCGACAGGACAGATTGGCTTCAATCTATCTACAGTCAATTGAATGAGGGAACGGCCGACACCCATCACATCTATGAACTGCTTTGGGTAATCGGGGGTTGACATTGGTCAAAAGCGGCTACCTACACCGCCAGCCATGATTATAATTTGGATATCGTGCATAAATCTTGTTATTTATTTCGAAAACCTACCCGTCCTTCCTTACCCTTAAGGAAGGCTCCACCTCTCATCTCGGTCTTCTCTCCTCAGGCGAGAAGAAGGAAACCGCCCTACTCGGTGCTCGGAACCGCTACGCTCTAAGGTTGGCGGACCATCAAAGGTCTTCGCCATATTGTGCGGGATGGGACCGCCTTGATGCTGGGCTTTCTATACCTAACCTTAAGACTTATTTACTTGAATCTGCAAAAAGCAAAGACTAGTTATAAATATGTTATTATCTCCTCATTAACTTGGCTGCAAATTCAAAGAAATCTGCAACGTTCTTGAAATTATCAAACTGCTGGCAATACATACTTGCACAAGGTTCAGGGAACCTGGTGCGTATATCTACCTTTATCATACTTGCCAAAACCTCCTTTGTATAGGCTTTCTGCAATTCGTTATATTGTCGTTCCATCGTAATATTCTCTATTATTTCAACATCCTTGCTATAAACATCGCCTCATAAGCTACAATACAACAATCAAGAATAGCATTCGGAAAACGTATTTGTTTTTATGAGATAACATTTTATTTAAAGCCACAAAAAACTTGATATTTACGAAGTTCTTCATGACTTTGCATAATATTCAGCAGAATATCATCAGTTGTTAATTTACTTTTTCCTCCAGAGATTTCTTTTCTTACAATCAACATAAAATTCAAGAAATACTCAATGTAATCTTGATTAGGCTGATTTTGAGAACTATTGCAAAGAAACTCAGTAAAAGCCCTAAAAGCTTTGTCCGAACCATAAACAAAGAGGTCTTCTTTTACTTTCAACATTTCTTGAAATCTATCAGAAGGACCGACTATTGCTCCCTTATTTTTAATTTCTGACATAATTGAATAAAACATATTCACCGCATTATAGTATGCTTTATACTTCTTATCGGAGACATAATTCTCCGATATTTTTCTTAACTCGGTTCGTAATTGCCATTTACAAGTCATTACTGTAACAATAATTGTTACCAATGATGAAGATATTGGAATAATCCAATCTGAGATATTATTCATTCTGTATATTTAAAGTAAGCATCCAACCCCTATGGCAATATAGCTCTGCCTCCAGTGTTTACTGGGTAAAGCATATTTCCAAGAATTGAACTTTTTCGATTTTTACCTATGATTAACATAAGAGAGCCTTCGTCATGTCAGGATAATCTTGTCTTCCCGCCACTACCATGTCAAAGAAACCTCTAAAGAAATCTAGCGGCGGCGAGCCTGTAACTCGCCGTTGAGTTTATCCACTTACTTATTCTTTAGTGGGCAATGTGGAGAAATAGATGGTTACCGCAGAATTTAACGCCCTAATTCAGAAGCACCATAAGTTTATCTGCATGAACTAAAGCCTCACGGTTAATCCTCATATATTCTTGGATTGTAGGTAGGCGATGTTCTTGCTCATATATCTTTCCACATTCCTTTCCAAAGAAATCTGCAATTATTTCTTCTCGAATATATTTGAACTGTTCCTCTGTTACGGTCATGTTCTGCTCATTGAATTCTTTTACGTAAGTATAGAATCTTTTGAGGTCTTGTTCATCTGACAGGAACTTACTGAGTTTTTCCGAAAGATAACTATTGGACTTGACAAACTTCTCATAAAGCTTTTTTGCAGCTACTTTGAATAAATCCCATATAACTCCGTCAATTACTTTTTGACCAAGCCATAGAAGAATTGCAGATGTATCTGGTAAACAAGCATGGGAATAGGAATTATGCTTCTGCTCTGCCTCTATTCGATAATTGTAACCATAACGTACTGCATACTTAACAGTATCAGAATATTCTACATTAAATATCTTCTCTATTTTATCTATATCTTCCATTGAGATTTTCTCTTGCTGTTCCATGTATTTATTAATTATTCCGTTGTTCAACAACATCCCAGTTGACAATCTGCCACATTGCGGCAAGATGGTCAGAACGACGGTTCTGGTAGCCGAGGTTAGTATATCCGCAAGAAAACTAAGTAAGACCACAATTTCCAAGTCCGAAAGCCCATACTCTCAGCTTTTCGTTGCAAATTCGCTTGTACTCAGATTCTTTGATAACTGTTCAAACCTTCCTTTGGAGAGTAAGCACGCTTTACCATCATTCATATCCACAAATCCAAACTCATCGACCTCTGTATCATAGACAAAGTCAAACTTTTCAGAATACTGCAGATATAGGTTCTCATATTCGGTCAGTTGCCCAACAGTTTCTATCTTGCAATCCTTCCACACATGCTTGTGGAACTCTGCAAGTAGTTTTGTCTGTTCTTCATCAGGACAGTACCTGCTTGTGGCGTAGCTTACAAAATCAGTCATTACCGTCCTTCTGCCCTTCAGCACATCCGCAAACGAATTTGTTTTCTTCTTTCCTAAACAGGTTTTCATAATCGTTCATCTCCTAACTAATTACCCTCCCCTGTCTTATTATGAACTTCACGCAAGTTTTTCAATAATTCAATGACAGGGGCTGTCGTTTTCTCCGATTCTGGAATGATGGGGTCATCATCCCACTCCAATGCGTTCCTCGTAGGTTCTTGGGCCGATACTTTCCATGCATCGGTAATGATAACCTTTTTAAGCTCAATGGCCTCGCTAAAACCGGTGTTCATATTTACATGCATCTGGTCGTCAATTTCAACTGCTACAAGCTGGCACTTACCGAACCGAGAATATATCCGCTCAAAATTGTCCAGATTCGATGTGTCGTTTGGAGTCATCGTACGCTTCCGACACATCACAGCGACATATCGACCTTCTGTAATCTTATCAAAAGGTATCTCTGGAGTAACACAAGCTCTATACCATGAGGGATGCGACTTGTCAATGCCTCTTATCAGATGCAGTTCTATACTTGGTTCACCCTTTGCTATTTTTTCTTTCCATTCATGGATGATTTTTCTGCCAGCCTCCAAGTTCTTGAATGCCAGGCCCACTATAGGTGGAGCAGCGAACCATCGGTCGTACATGAAGCACACACCCGTCCATCCTGCTTCTTCCCACCATTCCATAGTGCTCGAGATGCAAAAAGTCTGTACACCACACTGTTCTGTATGTGAGTTCTGATCTGTATAGGCTTCACCCATTGCATCAGACTTACAAACATAGGATCTGTCATTTGCATTTTGCCATTGACGAACAGAATACTTGAACTTATCGCCAAGCACATTATACACTGAGTTGTTCAGTTCCATCATAGCAGTCACCCTGTCCATCAACTTTTCTTTTTCGTGTCGCTGAGCCACCAACTCTCCAACATCTGTGTTTGATACTGCATTAATGGACATGAAACATGCCATAAAGAAGGCAAAGCAACGCCAATATGTTTCTCCATCAAGAGAGTCGTGGTTCACTTTGAACACATATTTTGTTCCGTTTTCTCCTCTTTCCAGTTCTGATTGTCCATCAGTTAAGACAATTTCCACCTGAATCTCCTGGCTCATCACCACAAGTTCCAGTGTGTCAAAAGTGGCAAGCAGTGTTTCCACAGTTGCTAAAAATGTCTCAGCAACCATTTGGTTCCTAACTGAATTCTCATAACTTACAGTGAAACGACAGCCCTTTGCCAGGGTGCTAATAGAAGTCTGCCCTTCTTCCGCTATATTTAGAGAGTTTAGGAACTGCTTGTGTATAGGTTGCTGCCTAAGCAAACTATTCCAATCATCATTGACAAGATGAATATACTGCTCATCCACAGAGTCTTCGTACCCTAAAGCATACTTCAGATAGTTTTCTGAAATGGGCATATCGCAACGTGCAAAAATATCAGGCAAGATGCAAATAGTTTCTCTCGTAAGGTCTGCTGCCGCAAAATGACAAGCCCAACCTCCATCGAACAGCACATCTCTTTCAACAAATTCTTTACTCTCTATTTCTTGACCATTATGGGCAATGACAAATAGCAGTTCACGCCAGTTGAGATACATCACCAGACGACCTGTCATCAGCTCTATTTCGCACAATTTCCACAGCACAGTAAGCAGCAGGTGGCTGATAGATCCCTTAGTAAAAAACTCCTTGACGAGTATCGACGCTGCCTTAACTAGATATGCCTTTCCACTATATGGAAGTTCAAGATTATAAAGAGCTATGCCCATATAGCCGTATGTTTTAACCAGTTCGGACTCATAGCCTTCTTTCTGAAATGCCTGTACACAGTGCCCTAAATGTTTCACCACAGGCTTGTATTGTTGTTTGTCTATCAAGGTCTGTGCACGATTGAAATGTATTAAGGCACCCTCAACCTCTGATTTGCGCTGAGACGAAATCTCAGAAATCTTGTCGATAAGCTTCTCATATTCATCGTTGTCATCTATAACTCGTCCCATTATCTCTACGATAGTTATCTGAGCATTAAAACTAATGTCTGGATAGTTGGCACATGCCTCAATCAACTCTGACAGTTTCTTTAACTCTGACGTTGGGTCTTGCGTATAGTGTAACAATTGGAGTAACCTATGTTCTGTGAAGAAAAGTTCAAGAAACAGACGGCTCGCCTGCGAAAGATCTTCTCGCTCCTTTATCGTCTTTAAATCCTTAACTTCCTCACAAAACTTTTCGGAATCGAATAAGCCAACGCCCGCCGCATTTTCCAAATTCGTGAGGATATTGGTCATCAGTTCTATAGTATGCACAGTTGTGTGCGTCTTTGTGAATTCCTTTAACTTCAGATAATCTGCATACATGGCATTCACATCGTGGAACCAGAAAAACGATGTCCAAGCATGATTATAGGTTATATTGAACCGCTGCACAGGTGAACCATGTGCCTCTGCTTCTCGCTGCGCACGGTTGAAGCGTCCTTCGGTCTCCATTCGTGGACGTTCCAACCCTCTGCTTAATATGCAGGTCTGGAGCAAATCGTCAATATAGTCAGTATCAAGGCTTTCTACTTGTCGTGACAACAAATCGTTCTCCAACTGCTCCAGTTCTTCTTTCCTGCGCTTATCGTGGGAGCCTTCCTTGATGGTCTTTCTCCTATATTCTTCGGAAAAATTCAGCTTATCGGTTGCAACATCATAACAGTCTTGTTCAAATACGGCAAACGAACACCACTTGCCGTCAAAGATACTAACTGCCACACCATACTGCTTTGACAGTTCATCCTCTACCTCTTGACGTGTACTTGATTTGATTTTCTGGTTAGAGAAGAATATCACCTTCGTATAGCCACGGCCAGTCTCTACTGCTTTCTGGACATCACCCTCTATCTTACTTTTCCAGTTTTTCTGAACACTAATAGCTATCGCCCATTTTTGGTCACCAGTACTTCCTTCAGACACCCACCACCTGTCAGATATTGCTTTGTCAACAGGATATGTCTCGCCATCCACCTTACCATCACCACCACCATCAGGGCCGGTCTGTGGCTTAATGTTGGGTGTCACCAGACGTGCGGCCAGCACCAAGACAAAGTTCTCAAACTCCGACTGTTTCTTGTCCTGCGAGAGCTGTTGCAATTTCAGGTCGAAGAGTTCAGGAGTTAGTTTAGTCTCATACACAACTTCCGTATCTGAGAAGAGATTACTCCTAAGACGACGATAATAAGAGAAAATGTCCTGCTGCTCCGTTAACAGGTCATCTTCACGCTCCTGCGTATTATTTTCTATAGGTTCTTCCATTTTATTAAACTATAAGTGACTCATAGAAGATTCGAACTTCTGCCTTCCCCTTCAGCATAGCCACGATTATGTGCCTATCCTGAAGGGGGATGAACTACCATCTATTCTAATGAGCCGATTATATTGTTTATCGTCAATTCATCGAGTGTGTATCCGTAAAGTGTTCTTATGCAGTTTAACACGTAAGTTTGGAGTCTTTTAGTCCTACCTCCGTGAACGAATCTTTCATATTTTGGAATCAGTTGCTCCCTGTTGTTAAGCACTAACTGCTCCCAATTAATATTGGGTAATAGGCTAATGGTCAGAAGATCTGCAATATTTTTAATATTTGCTGTACACAGTATGAAATCATCAAACGACAACTTTGATTTTTCCTTTGGTTCGCTAAGAGTCGTATAAAAAGCAGCAATAGCTTTCTTGTCGAGAGTTTTATATTCCTTCTCGTAGTTTTGATTCAAGCTATGCGCCACGTCATTACGCAACAACCTGTAATAGTCATACAGTTCTTTCTTGAACTTCTCAATCGAAGGACTTATCCCAATTTGCAAAAGTGCGTCCACAAGTTTATCAAACTTTGAACCATCTATTTTGCTTAACGAGAAAGCTGGATCTATTAAGAACTTTACATCATCAACGAAATCAGTAATGAAATCATCGAAACTTGCATTCGGGAACACAAGATAGCCCTGAATTTGTTTCTCCCTAAAATTTGCAAGACTTATGTTATTTAACCTCACACCTGTAACTATAGAAGTGCGACTGAGAAAGGAGTCAAAGGATTCTTTCTTAGCATCAAAAGTTCCAAGATAATATCTACTGGCAACCTCTTGGTATTCGACCAGAGCGTCATACTGCCCCAATGTCAGCCACAAATTGCGGTTCGATGGTATATCAAACGTTGAATTCCTGTATGTTGAGCGATTCCTTACCATAGGCTACAAAGAATTTCCTGCTTAACTCAGTTCCATAATTCTTCCAGTCCATCTTTCCAACCAGGGAAAGGTGGGTAGTGCATCAACTCGTTGTATATGTCTATCATCGTATTGACAAACTCCCTGTTGATGTAAAGAACCTCCTTGGTAATGGACAACGGAGGAACTACACCACTCATATAAGTGAGGCGATACACAGAGTAGCCATACTTTTCCCGATTCCGGTCAATCTCTCCAATTGGCGAAGTGATGCTCTCATACCCTTCAATTCAATCAAAACCGACCGTTTTGTTTCTTCAGGCAATTGCTGAAAGGCACGGCTATTCGTTACGCCAGTCTTTTCTTTAATCAGTAACATTACCTGATTATCCAAAGGACGACCTTTCGATGTATCTTATATATCAAGGCATGCAACATCATCAGACAAAGAAGTATTCACAAGGTCATTCAGTTTATCCTTAATTCCGCAACACTATTATAAATTAAACTTTTTAAGTTCCTGAGCAACAAAAAGTTGCCCGAGATTTTGTCCTGTCGAAGAATTCACTTATCTTAGTGTTGCAAAATAAGCAAGAGAATTCAACGGTCGAGTAAGTGGAGAGAATTTCACCCTCCCTTCTCTTGGAACCGTGCTTGACAGTCTCCCATCACACGGCTCTTCGTACTTAACTCTTTTGTTTATTAGTTTATATTCTTTATTAACCTAGACGTGGATAGGGTACAAATCCCTTCACCCAGTGTGAAAACTAATTTTTTGCTAACGATGCTTCATCAATGGTTCACTTGCGTTCATCTCCTTGACACATACCTTGCCAACCTTACGAAAGGCTTTCAATTGTCGTTCACTACCCATCTGTTTCCATCAGAGCAGCACAAAGTGGTTTGCAATCAGCACCTGCATGCCGAATACAGTGGGTCTGCCACCATCTCTTTAGAAGTTACGACAGAAATCTATCAAATATAGCCAATATCAGACTTCATTCTGTCTCAGGACACACTTTCACCTGCAAAGGTGCAAAATATTTATAAGACTACCAACTTTTTTATGAACAAAATCTTATCCCGAACTGGAGTATTTTTACGCTAAATCAGAAAACAATAAATCATCTTCTCCTTCAAAAACAAGAGACTCCAAATTGTTTATCATTAGCATCTTTTGAAAGTTATCCTCAAAAGAATTAGATGGCATATCTTTAATCGTATTTTTATATGTGGATATCATACATTCCTTTGCATCCTTCTTAGATTTTCCAGAAAGAAAATCTTTCAAGCCCTGAAGAGCACATTTCAAGAATAACTCTTCGTCAGTTCCTATCATCCATGAGTCTGAGTAACCTACGAAGAATTTAATTCCAATTCTTATTAACTCATCTTTTAAATCTAGACCTGAATAACAAGCTAAAGCGTAAAGTCCTTTGTTGGCAAAATTATAGTTTGTTGTATGGATAGAGATGACTTCTTCGTTATTTTCGTTGATAATCTCACCATTTATGCCATGAGAGACAATAACACAAAGAGAGTTACTCTCCATCTTTCCACAAACTTTATCTGCATTTAAGTTAGGTGGACATACGCTCTCAAATGTTATCTTGTTATCCAAACAAGCTTGTTTCGCTTCATCTGAGCAAGACTCGAAAAAATGATGTAATTCCGTATTACAATCATTGTTGTATGCAATCAAAACACTACTCATTAGCCTCCGAGTTTTCAGTAAATTGATAGATATAGAACTGATTCACCATCTTTTCAAATGATTTCCCAATCGTGGATTGTTTGCGAAGTTCTTCCAATATTTTTTGCCATGTAATCGTTTGGTCAAAAGTCCTAAAAGCAATCTTGTCAGAACATTCGGGATGATTAATGAGCCATTGCTCTAAGATACAATCAAATCTAGTAACCCAATTTTTCTGTATCTTGTCAATCAGCCCAAACGTCACGTCAATGTCTTGGCTGCGATCTAAAAAAAAGAAATTCTCTTCGTTCATCATATCAATAACCGACTGAGCTGGAAATGAGGTTACAGGATTAGCTGACATCATTATCACATATAGTAAAGATGTTTTTTTTCGTATTTCTTTCAGAATGTCTATCCCTTTGGTAGGTAAACCACTAAAGTTCCAGTCAAGAAATACAATCATCCTACTATTTATGTTTTCTAGAACAAAATCTAAGCCCTCTTGCGGATTCTTAAAGACATGACTATAATCAGCATTTTTATAATGCTTTCTGATATTCTGAACGATAGGTTCATTTACGTCTAGATTATCATCAATAAATACTACTTTGAAATCCATACTTTAATGTTTAAAGGGTATAACAATTTTTACCGTAGTCCCAATCTCACCAAATTCACTGTCCTCAATAGACACAGTTCCCTTCAAAGATTCTACTCTGGTCTTAACAATGTATAAGCCAACACCAGCCCCGCCTTTATCTTGAGTGGTAGTATAGTATAGGGCAAATACTTGCTCTCTGCGTTCTACAGGGATTCCAACCCCAGTATCCGAAACCTTAATGACAAGATTATTGGAGAGTGCTTCATAGGACACCTTTAGGATCTTGGTTTTGGCATTTGCCATTGCCTTAATCGAATTGTCAATCAGATTTTGAAGGATGTCTCTAAAGAACTGCTTATTAATTGTCAACTTGAGTTGAACAGGGAAAGAACTATCAACCTTGATGTTTTCTTGATCAAATATATGGCTGTAGTCATTCAAAATTTCTTCGAAAATCTCCTTTAAAACAATTTCTTCAGGATTCAGATTGGACTGCGAGTAACTCAGCATAAAGTCAATCACCCGGTTCAGCACCTTGTATTTTTGGAACATTTCTTTTGCGTATAATTTGAAAAGTTCTTCTTCTTCTGGATCAGGGTAATAACGATAGAAAAATTCAATTCTATCCTTCATCTGATTTAAAGTGGTACGAACGGCATGTGCAATCTGTATGGCATAGTCTTGCAGTGACATGATGCTCATATAGATATTCTCTTTACGCGTAAAGTCCTCTTCTACCTTCTTCTGTTCCTTGATTGCATTTTTTACTGACTGCCCAGTCTTTTTTGCTTGTTTGATAAGAATATCAACCGTGGGCTTTAAACTGGAGTTCTGCTGTGCAAAGTCGGAAATCGTAGTGATGAATTGGTTTATATTTTCAGATGCAGAATTTAGCTCAGTAGAAACTTCTTCTTTCTGTTTCTTACGCATGGTCTCTTTATAGGCTTGTAATGCATTTAGCTGAAGTACGATAAAGTCCTTGAATTTACGATAAGCCTCATTATCAACAAAATCTTGTCTGTTGGTAGCATCAATAATATTTGGGTTTCCATCACGAGTCAATTCGATGGAGCCAAGAAATTCACGCGTACTTATTCTGTTGAAAATATCTTGCCACACACGCTTGTCAATTCCTAAGATATCTCTTTTTTTATCTTGATCCTTGTTTGCCTCGGCAAATGGTGTGGTGATGATGCCATCTCTATAGACTTTGAAACCATCTATCGAATCGTTGGGGTATGCTTTGCGATATTTGGCACGAGCAGGTCCATCAAAGAAATATACTCTCATTTTGATTCCACCAAAGTCTTTATCTATGGGTATATTTCGAGATTTAAAAGAACTACTTTTTTTATCAAAAAATATACTTTCCTGAGTGTTGTTCTTTTCGTTAAAATCGATTGTAAATGAAGCTGTCGCTATATCTGTCTCCTCAATTGTATGAATTGCATTTTGATTGATTCCGAATTCATCGGCTACCACACGAACTTGAAATTCATCATTTTTATTAACAAAAGGAGATCTGATCTTCGATATCTGACGAATGAGTTGTTCTATTTCGCTTTTGGTCCAATACTCTCTGATAGCCGAGATAACCAACTTTGTACCCGATTCTGAGAGTTTGTCTGCGGGAGAATATTGGTAATCGTTTTCAATATCAGTAAACAGCAGTATGTCATTGGTATCATTATGTTCGTAGAAAGACCAATCAATTACAACATTCAGCCATTCCTTTTCACCCGCTGTTTTGGTAATAATGCGAGTCTTGTCACCTAGCTTATCAACAGCAAACCGTCCAATTCCTTTTTCGCCTACGCATCTTCGGTGAAAAGGTTCTGGAGAATAGGGATTTTTACGTTTAGATGACGTTCCAATAACCATCCATTTGTCCCTGATATCTTCAAAAGACATGCCACAGCCATCGTCGATAATTTCTATGACAGCATTTTGTTTGTCAGCCCCCACATTTGTGAATCGAACAGTAACCTGACATGCATTGGCATCATAGCAATTTTTCACCAATTCGAATAGAGCCGTGACTCTATCTGTAATGAGCTCACGACCTATCAAGCGAAAAGTCGAAACATCAAATCGCCATTTTAAGGTTTGATTTTTATCTTTCATTTGGCGTATTTCTAATATGTTGAATAATACTTTCTGCAATTACTTCCCCAAGTCTGGGAGGTACAGCATTCCCGATGTATCTAGAGGCTACACCAATAGATATTGAATCCTCGTTGTCAAAGAAGGCATAAGAACGAGGGAAGGTTTGCAACAGTGCCGCTTCTCTAACAGAAATAGCCCTATCTTGGTCGGGATGACCGAATCTTCCATTTCCCAAACCCGTACATTGCGTGGTCATGGTAGGACTAGGCTTGTCCCATCGCATTCTTCCATATACACTACCAAAACTTTTTCCACCCTTTCTTTTATGACATTCCAAAACCAGCTCTGATGGCCAGTCTTTCCAACTACCTCCTGCTGGAGTCGCCTTGATGCGCTGCAAATTCTTTTCTGATAGGAAACAACATCTGTGTAGGGAGTCAGTGGAGCTAGCCTCGCCAGCTTTTAAAGGAGGCAAGTTTCCAATAGTATCTCGTACTGTTTTATAATTATCGGGGGTACAAGTTTCCTTAATCAAATCTATAGGACCTAGCCGAGATGCCAATAAAACCAACCTCTTTCGCGTCTGAGGAATACCATAATCTGGGCAATATACTACATGATACGAAACGTTATATTTTGCTTCTTTTAGCGTATGTACAAAATCGCCAAAAACATCTTTCTCATTAAAAGTAAGAAGGGATGGTACATTTTCCATTGTTATAATATCTGGCTGAACTTCCTTCACCAATCTACCGAATTCGTATAGTAAATCATACTTATTCGGATCTTTCTCTTTGTTTTTGAATGCATAAGAAGAAAACGGCTGACATGGTGCACAACCAGCCAACACCTTGATGGATTTCTTTGAATAGTATTTGTTTATATCTATTCCATGAACCTCCTTGATATCCTTATAATTGAATTTGGCTTCGTTGTTAGTTTCATATGCATATTTACAAGTTGCATCTAAATCAAATCCAGCAAGAATGGAAAAGCCCTTAGATTTCATTCCAAAACTCAACCCACCAATACCACAAAACAAATCAACCACCTCTATTTTTGGCAGTTTTCCTCTTCGTTTATGTGATTTAATTTCTTTCATTGTTCGTAATTAAATTAATGACTCCACTTTAAAAAGTGTGTTAAATTTGAATTAAATATATGCCTTGGAAAGTTTTTACGCTATCCTTGGCGTTAACTAACTTTGGCGGCAAGTTGGCAAACGACCAGTTTATACAGCGTCAAAAATGCCTCTTATTGCCTAAATATAGTCCCAAAGTTGGGCGATTCGGTCTTTGAACTATTTTGTTGCCATCTGGAGTAAATCACCGTTAGAACGTAACTACTGATTTTCAGTAGTTAGCACATCCAATAATTTTTCAAAAAAAGCATATTATTAATTGGTATTGCCAAAGCTGCCATTTAGGCAGCCTTGACATTCTCCGTATATCACCATTACATCGTACCCACTATATTATAGCGTCAGAAGCATTCCTCAATGCAAGCTAAAGTAACTTTTGCTCTTCTATTACCAACTTACTCAATACCGGCATGAGCTTTTCTATCTTGCGGCACTTCACCTTATTATAATAGAAGTCTATATCATCGAGGAGGTCATAAGCCTGGTCTTCTGGCATATCACCACCATAACCGCCAGCGACTATCGTTATGGCGGCAAGCTTACGAGCATCTAAGTGGATACGGAAATCGTACATGCTTCGAAGGATTACAGGAAGGGTATTGTATATGACGTTACAATAGTGAAGCAGGTCTTTGAAATCTTCTGATTCAGTTAAGTATGCTTCGAGCATCTCTTCCTGATATTGGCGGAGAAGCAATAAGTACTTTTCCTTGCCTACCTTACCTTTGATATTTTGGGTCATAACCCAGAACAGGGCATGGGATAGAACGATTTTATCTTCTGAAGGGTGATAATAGAAGAGGTCGTCTTCTGGGCTATTCGACTTAGCCCATTGTTCTTCTAACTTACCAATCATTTCCTTTCGAAAGGAATTTCTTTCTTCTTTGTTCATTGTATTATATTGTTTTTTCGACTCCCCTGTCCCCCTCTTGCGAAGAGGGGGTCCTTACCCTATACCCAAGCCCTAAATCCCTACCATAGGGATTAGGGATGTAACCGCCCTACAGTGCTATCTGTTCGAAAACCTACCCGTCCTTCCTTACCGTTAAGGAAGGCTCCACCTCTCACCCCGACCCTCTCTCCTCAGGAGCGAGGGAGGAAACCGCCCTACTCGGTGCTCGGAACCGCTACGCTCTAAGGTTGGCGGACCATCAAAGGTCTTCGTCATATTGTGCGGGATGGGACCGCCAGGGGACATCTTGATGATGGGGACCGCCTTACTATAGCTTGCTGATTGGGAACGCATGGGGACGGCTTGCTGGTTGGAATCACCATATTTGTTCCTCATTGCAGTATCGCTCTGCACTGGTCGTCGCTCGAATGAGGAGTTTATTCTTTTTAAGTCCCACAGATTGCACAGATAAACACAGATTTCTTAGACCTGTGCGGTCTGGGGGGATTAAGGGCACGCGGATCTCGCTGATGACGCAGATCTTTTGAGTTGTGCGGAATACGATGGTGTTTAATTTTATTTTGTTCCTCATTGCAGTATCGCTCTGCACTTGTCGCCATTCGAATGGGGAAGAATACTTTATAAAATTCCAAATCTCTTCTTTTCTTTATTAGTAAGAGTTTCGGTTGTTTTAAGAACCTCAAAGATTCCTTGGAGATCTTGGGAGGTCAAAGTTCCAAAATACTCTCCTTCCATCAATTTCTTTAATGGGATAGAAAAGAGCATGCCACAATCAACAAAACTATCATACTTCAAGAATTCAGGATAATCTGTTTGATGAAGAAGATATTGGGCTGAAAGAAAAGAATCGGAATAAGCTGCCTTAGGACTCATTTTTGTATTAACCAATACTGAACCATAACATACTTTTTTCACTTTATCTACTCCGATAATTACTAATTTCTTTGGTTTCTGCTTTCTTCCATCCTTGAAAACCAAGCCTTCTTCTATAGAAATAACTGTTCGTACCAATGAACCTATTTCTAATTTATCTTCGGTAACCTTACGAAGATTATCAAGATAGGATTTCTGCAACTCCCTTAAATCCATGATAATGCTTTTTGAACTGATTGGCGGTCACGAATTACGCATAGCATGTCTTTGCTTGCTCCTGCCGCAGCTGCCATATCATACATGGTTATCTTGGAGTCCTCACCTGTCTTGTCAGCCTGACGTTTTGCACGTTTCCAAGCTCTGTCTTCATGGGACTTATCAGATAGGTCAAAGGATTCTACATCCTTGCACTTTTCAATCCATTTATCCAACATCTTCACATCAGCTACAGATAGTTCATCCATATCGCATTCCGCATTCTTGGAAGCTAGAACAAGTTGATGACCATCCTGAGAGATGGCTATATTCAATGAATCTGCAAAATCCTTTAATTCTGGCGTAGAAAGGTCTGCCTTGCCTTCAATACCACGCAACACCTTATAGGTTAAAGCAGGTACTGGACCATGCTTTCTTGCAACAAAGGTATCGTAAATGATTGGCAATCCATATTCCTTTAACTGATCTTGCTGCGCAAAATACATAACCTTAAAGAGATGAATATAATCAACTCCTTCTGGGAATGCTTTCAGAATGTAAAGCACTACTGCCTTTATTTTCAAAATCTGATCTATTGTCTTCATTATTGTATCTCCTTTTTGCCTGCAAATATAAGGGTTTTCTTTGAAACTACCAAATTTTTGGAGGAGTTTTTAATTTTCTACAATTTCCAACAAATTTCTACTTATCGTAAGCGTTGCACCACTGATGTACTTGATTTCGCTGCCGATGACGGCTTTCTTGCCATTATAGCTCTGCACGTATGCTTCCACACCTTTCATGCTACCCGACACCACTCGCACTTTGATACCTATTCTTCAAAGGAATAGGGGCAGCAGTGACAGGCTCTTCATCATTCTCTACAAAATATCGATAGTTGGCAATAACCTGATCGGGAATTTGGTATATTTTCCTTTAACCTGGCATCGTCAGCATCTTATACACATCCGAACGGAAGCGGATCTTATCAAGTTGTGACGGAGAGACGTTACAAAAGATGAAAGTGGAAAGAAATAGCTTTTCTTTCACTCTTCGCTTATTGGAACGCTTGTCTATATAACCTACTTTTACCTTAGGAATCCAGTAATCAAACCAAACATGATTGTGATTAAGATTGATTCGTATAGAATCAGCTATTCTCGTTTCACAATTCACTCTCACTACAGCCATATACCATCCTGCATCATCAGGTTTTTTAAGCCCTTCATTAGGCTTTTTGGGAGCCATTTCCTTAGCGTTTTCTTCACTTTTTGCCATGGCTTCGCCGTCGTCCCCTGCAATAGTGGACGTAACCTGTGAGTGTATATTTGTCTCTTTCATCATGCGAATCAAGTTCGTTTTTTGATGACGTTCATCTGTCTCTCGATATAAGAGACACAGAATCTCCTTGCAAAAATACGAAAATTGTTGGAAACTAGCAAATTATGCGTGTTAAAAAATTAATATCATTCTACGAAAATCAACATTATTTTACTATTCTTTTCGTACATAATTTCCTAAGTCGTTGATTGAACGAAAGTTTTCCGGTTTTTCTGTATCTCTCATGTAAAGATTCAGGAAAAATGGTTCATTTTGGTTCATTTTACAAAATCCCTCTTTTTATTCTTTTTTGTGGCTTATAGGGCTGCCAGTATTTTGGCGTTGGCATCATCTACTTCTGAGCTTTTGATAGAATTGAGATAGATTTGCGTGGTGCCTTCTCCATCTTTCGTTTGGTTGCAACCTTTGTGATGATGACAGATACACCTGATACATCCTAACCAAGCCTTCCCTTCTCAGAAAGGAAGGATGTAACCGCCCTACTCGGTACTGTTTATGCCCCACCTGTCTTCAATAGTCTTTACGACCCTTTCGGTTCCCCTTGTAGGGGACAGAAACCCCAGCGGGAGGGTCCTTACCCTATACCCAAGCCCTAAATCCCTACCATAGGGATTAGGGATGTAACCGCCCTCCGGTGCTCGGAACCGCTACGCTCTAAGGTTGGCGGACCATCAAAGGTCTACGCCATGGTTGTGCGGGATGGGACCGCCTGGGTATAACTTGCTATAATTTGCTATAAACTTGCTATAGCTTGCAGGTTGGGGGTGCATAGGAACAGCTTGCTGGTTGAGACCACCATTTTTGTTCCCCACCGCAGTATCGCTCTGCACTTGTCGTCGCTCGAATGAGGAATATTGTTTTTATACTACTTTTGAGAGGATTACCTCAGGAGAAGTACCCATCAGGGTTATGGCGGAAATCTTATGACCGCCATTGGCATTTAATGAATGACCACAATGATAGAGGCTATCATCTATGATAAGCCAGCGATCATGGGACTCGTTTCGCCATTTTCGGACGTCTATATGATTATCGGGGAATAGGCGGTCATGCTCATCCATGAGACGATGCATTCCTTGACCTACACCTACAGTATAAACTGTCGCTGAAACTTCCGGTTTACGAACATCTAACACACTCAGGGTTAGCGATGAAACATAGCCATCTATGATGATTACTCGATGATTGGCTGAACTAACCAGGTTCTCCAAAGCAACTCTTGCTGTATAGAAATCACCTTCGAAGAAGACCATCTCTGCAGGAGGGGTCGAAGTCCGAATAAAGAAATCAAGCTGCTGTTGCTGCTTAGCCTGGACATCCTCAATATGGGTCATACGCTTGTCCATATTCTCCTGTAAGGCTATCAAGTGACGATTCACGGAATAACCTTGGAGAAGATATTGGCGTAAAACAGATGTAGCCCAAATACGGAATTTTGTACCTTGTACGGACTTTACCCTATAACCTACAGATATTATAACATCTAAATTATAATAATCAACTTGATATGTTTTGCCGTCTGAGGCAGTGTAGGCAAATTTTGCCCAAACTGATTCTTTCTGCAATTCTCCTTCATTAAATATAGTTCGCACATGCTTGCCAATAACACTCCTATCACGACCAAATAGTTCTGCCATTTGGTCTAAAGAAAGCCATACCGTATTGAAAGCTTCATCTATTCTTACATGGAGGGAAATACTTTCATCTGGTTGATAAAGAACTATCTGTGAATCATCAGCCATAGGCTGTATATTATTGTCGTTTGCCATAATCATACATTTTTATTGCTAATATAGTGACAAAAGTACGATTTTATTTCATAACTACCAAGGAATTAAGAGAAAAAATGCATTTATTAACCTATACTTGGCTTATGGCTAAACATTACAACACACAAAATGATTCTGCTTCCTTATCTACTTTTTTTCTTCTATGTTCATAACGTAAGTTTTTTTTCGACTCCCCTGTCCCCCGCTTGGCTGTTATGGAGATCAGCGCTTACGCCCTTTACCAAATAATTCAGAATGCGAACCTAAACGAACTAATTCTATTGCATTATTGTTCTTATCAAACCAAATCAAAAGTGTATCATTTTCTATATGGCATTCCATATAGTTCTTCCAGTTGCCTTTCAAAGAATGAGGATTATATTCTTCCGGTATCTGATTGCCTTCTGCCAAAAGCTTAACTATCCCCATAAGCGTTTCTACAAATTCTTTATCATTCTTAAAACGCTTATAATCTTTCTTGAACTGCGAGGTCTTTCGAATTTCTTTCATAAACCCTATTCCTCCATTGATGCCATGAAACTTTCTAAGCTATCTACTCGAACTACTCCCGCATCATGACCACTCTCAGCCTCTTTCATTGCTGCCAAAGTTTCTGCGTTTGGAACATCTTCCAAAGCAGCACTCCTTGAAACTGGGGAGTCTGAAACTATTTTAACGCCTCTCATAAGAGAGAGGACATTCTTTAATTGCTCCAACAAAGATGGACTATCTATCTGTAATGTTAACTGTGCCATAACTTCTATATTTAATTCGCAGCAAAGATAAGGGTTTTCTGTGAAACCACCAAATTTTGGGGGAGTTTTTTCAACTCTGACCAATTACTTGTAGAGATCTACGGTGATATCGAATGGTGAAGCGAAATCTTTCAGCATTGCATGCTTCGTAATAAGCAGCTAAAGGGCAAGGGATGTAACCGCCCTACTCGGTGCTGTTTTTCTAAAATCATCCCGTCCTTCTTTACCATTAAAGAAGGCTCCACCTCTCATCTCGGTCTTCTCTCCTCAGGCGAGAAGAAGGAAACCGCCCTACTCGGTGCTCAGAACCGCTACGCTCTAAGGTTGGCGGGGCATCAAAGCCCTCGCCATGGTTGTGCGGGATGGGACCGCTGGGCTGTTATGGGGATCAGCTTGCAATTATATTGCTGAAAGTGAGTGCATGGAGGGGGCTTGCAGATTAAGCCCACCAGAATTGTTCCTCATTGCAGTATCGCTCTGCACTTGTCGTCGCTCGAATGAGGATGTTATCTTATAAATATTGTTGCACTATATTTGCTAGTTCATCAGCATAAGAGGATGTATCTTATCATTTGAAAGATAAAAGGATAACCATCAGACATCAACCGTTCCATTAGATTAACTTTTTGTAAACAGGTATTGCAACCTTATCCATTTCTTCTTTCGAAACCTTAACAACTCCAGGAGTTGCATCGAAATAATCTACAGGATAACGATACTTGCCATTTGGCATCAAAACCTTAGTTACACGGCGAAAGAGAGAGATTCCCTCTTCTGTAACTATCTTTGTTACCGTCTTATCTATGATTTTTCCCATAATTTTTTATTTTTTATTTTAATATCGCCTGCAAATATAAGGGTTTTCCGTGAAACTACCAAATTTTTGGGGTGTTTTTTCAACTCCGCCCAATTACTTATAGAGATCTACGGTGATATCGAATGGTGAATCGAAATCGTTCAGCATCTCGGTCTTCTTTCTTGATTATTCCTTATCTTTTTTTATCTCGTCAGCAGGTTTCTCCACCAATTTTTGCTCAGCCTGGCTGGCAGTGGGCGCAATGAGATTGTTTCCGCCATGAATATTGAAGATTGCATGGGGATCCTGACACTCCTTGATTTGATCGATGAGGCCATGATACTCCTTGGACATCATCTTGCGTAGCAGACATTGCACACGGGAGACGTCGGCAAAGTGATTCTCATTCATGAACTCCTGTGCCTTCTGTATCATGTACAAATTTTTATCCTCCATACTAAATTAACCATCTAGAATCAATAAAAGCCAATTTTCAGCAGCAATTGACCATAATCCGCAAGTTTTGCGAGTTGAAAATCCTATTGTTGTACGACTGTAAAGCTACAGTTGTACGACTATACATGCTATAGTTGTACAACTCTGGAGTTATAGTCGTACAACTATAGGGGTCATAGTCGTACGACTATAGATTTTCAAGAGACCAAATATATTTTCCAATTTTTATACACTGCTGATTATCAACAACTTACCAAGCCTCAACATAATTTCAATTCTACAAATTGAATTTGGATTCATTGAAAATTCTGAAATTATGGAGTGCGTAAAAGGGCCTTTTGTCAGTATTTTTCCTCACGCTACTTCATTGGTGATCATTTCCACTTATACCAGGCTTCATTGATATACTTGCGGATATTACTGATGCCTGTAGTAACCTGAGGAGCCAAGGGCTGTAAGACTTCGATGAATTCCTGCTTCACCATAATATCTTGGTCAACCTTTACATCTGTATCATTCACCATATCCATCACCACCTGAGCCAATTCCTTGGCATTGGTGCATGCAGAGAGCTTGGCTACATATTCTGCTAATGCTTCCACATTATTAATATATAAGGAAAGACGGGTTGTTTCGGGTGAGAGGACAGGCTCTTGACTTGTGGTCTTCGCCTTCATCATCTCCTCTATGTACTTGCCGCCATAAAAGTTTTGCTCAGCCTTGATAGCATTGGGCAGAATCTGGTTGTTACCGCCAAAGATATTAAAGACGATATTTGCCTTGCTGGTATCTTCCATTGCTATGATTTTTATTAAAGGTGAACGTATCGTGAATGAGTGGTAAACAGATGGTGAACGTCAGTGAAGGCATTTGTTTTCGCCTCGCCAATGTTGTATCTTCGCAACGTCAATCAGAACAAACGGGATTGCGAATCTCTTTGGACTGACGATGACAAAACTTTAGTATTAATCTTTTAAATGTTTTAATTATGAGTAAAAGCTACAAAGTTGCAAAGAAGACCATTAACATGGGTGAGAAGAAGGGTCAGACACTCTTTTCTGTTAGACCTTACAGTTACGGAACCTTGACCACCGAGGAGGTTGCTAACCAAATCGCAGTGGAGTCTACAGCTACTCCTGCAGACGTAAAGGCGGTACTCGACCGCTATGCTTACTACGTGAAGGAGAACCTGAAGAAGGGTTACGACATCGAGTTGCTTGGATTCGGCAAGCTCTTCATCCGCTTCATTACCGGCAAAGCCGTAGAAGATGAGAGTAAGGCGAACGCTAAACTCGTCAAGAGTCTCGTTCCTGCCTTCCGTCCTTCTTTCACCAAGTTGCAGAATGGTACTCGTCTCTACAACCTGATTCCTGATTCCATCGAACTCGTCAAGTACGGTGAAGAGAAGAAGGATAAGACTCCTGGCGGTGAAACCACTGGAGGTGAGAGTACTGGTGGTGAGACCACTGGCGGCGGTTCCGGCACCGAGGCTGGCGGAACTGGTTCCGACAATGGTGACGGATTGGAATAGTCTCCAACTCTGGCAGTGCCTTACCTCTCTGAAAGGGAGGCACTGCTAAACTCTGATAACTTATTGTTTCATTTAAATTTTATTGATTATGAAAATGTTTCGTTCTAACTCTGAATCAAATCCTAACAAGATTTCCTGGACTCAAATCGTGAATGCCATCGTACAGGCGCTGATTGCTGCTCTCACGGCACTGGGAGTAAGCTCGTGCGCCTTATAGGAATGTTGAGTGTTGAATGTTGAGTGTTGAATGTTGAGTGTTGAATGTTGAATTATTCCTATGACGAAAGATACATTTCCAATGAACATTGGCGGGGGGAAGGTACGCTCTGAGCGCATGCTCCTCGCCAAAGTGGAGAACGGCAAGAACATGATGTCTGCCGACTCTGTGAGATTTCTGGTACTGCATTGCTCGGCTACCCGATGCAATCAGGACTATAGTGTGGAACTGCTGCGCCGTGACCATAAGGCTCGTGGGTTTTATGACATCGGCTACCACTTCTACATCCGTAAGGATGGTACGATGACGCAGCACCGTAAGCTGCTGGAGGTGGGGGCTCATGCCAGACCTTATAATAGATGCTCTATCGGCATCTGCTATGAGGGAGGGCTCGATGAGCGAGGCAAGCCTTGCAACACCATGACCACTGAGCAGGAAACGAGACTCATCGATCTTTTCAGGAATCTGAAGATTCTCTTTCCGAAAGCGAAGATTGTGGGCCATCGGGACTTGCCTGGGACTACTCCAAAGGAGTGTCCGTGTCTGGATGCTGGAAGCTGGGCTGCCCGTCACCGCCTTGATTAACTCCTATAACTCCTTTTGGCTGGCATTGCTGGCTAAAGGAGTTTATCATGATACGTCTTTCCAAAGTGCGTCGGATCTGTTGCTACAAAACCATTTTCAGCTACATATCCT
>OOBU01000176.1_pt1 | contig 42562 bp, 23 predicted proteins | sample 1671501 | NCBI WGS metagenome assembly OOBU01 (sample SAMN06348163, study PRJEB24527) | human gut metagenome | biome: human gut; feature: ankylosing spondylitis patient; material: feces | host: Homo sapiens | place: China | collected 2015-10
ACCACCGACTGACAACGAAAACCAGTCTAAAGCACCACAAAAGTTCCTATAGGCCAAACGTCGCCTACATGAATGGAAGATCAATCATCATGACAGCAAACGCCAGCGCACGGGCCATCAAACCCGAACTTCTGCGTACGTACACCGAAGACTTCAACAAGGACCGCGCCAACCTGATCGCGGCGGACGCGGCGGTTTCGGCCGGCGTGCTCAAGGCGGCCACCGACTATCGCGGCGTACGTGCGCTGCCGCGCGACTTCTCCATCGAACTCAAGCAGGGTTCGATCACCAATCAGGAGCGTTCCGGCCGTTGCTGGATGTTCGCCTCCCTGAACACGCTGCGTTACGAACTCATGCATCGCTGGAATCTTGAGGATTTCGAGTTCTCCGAGACCTACCTGTTCTTCTGGGACGCGATGGAGAAGTCGAACACTTATCTGGAGAACGTGCTGCGCACGCTCGACGAGGCGACCGATTCGCGTCTGTTCGAGGCCATCAATGAGTCGCCTGCAGACGATGGTGGCTGGTGGCAGATGTTCGCCGCACTGGTGAACAAGTACGGCCTAGTGTCCAAGAGCGCCTATCCGGAGTCCGAGAACTCCCGCAATTCCGACGATTTCAAGCAGTACCTCAACTCCAAGCTGCGCGAGTTCGCGGCCGAGCTGCGCCGCCGTTCGGTTGCGGGGGCGTCTGAGGACGAGCTGCGTGCGTTGAAGGACGAGTACATGGGCACCGTGTACCGCATCTGCGCCGTGGCGCTCGGCGAACCGCCGGAGAAGTTCGACTTCTTCGCGCGCACCAAGGATGATGATGAGGATAAGAAGGGCGAAGCTCGCAAGTGCAAGGCCGAGGCCGACGCAGACGGCAAGGCCGAATCCTGCAAGTGCGGCGAATCCTGCAAGTGCGAGGGCAAATCCGACGCCAAGGCCTGCAAGTGCGATAAGGACAAGTCCGACAAGCCGAAAACCGGCAAGGACGAGCGCCCGCAGATTCGCGAGATCGGCATCACCCCGCTTGAGTTCTACAAGAAGTACGTGCCGGTGGACGTCAACGATTTCGTGACGCTGGCCAACGCCCCGCTCAAGAACCGCCCGTTCAACCAGCGCTACCGCATCCGCTTCAGCGCGAACGTGGCCGAGGCTGGCGATATGGAGTTCGTCAACGTGCCGCTGGACGTGTTCAAGAAGGCCGCGCTTGACCAGCTCACCGCCGGCCACCCGATCTGGTTCGCCTGCGACTGCACGCAGTTCGCCCTGCGCAAGGACGGTTTCTTCGACCAGTCCGTGGTGCGCGTCGACCAGCTGTTCGGCACCGAATTCACCGGCGACAAGGCCCACGGCCTCGAATACGGCGACAGCCCGAGCAACCACGCTATGACCTTCACCGGCGTGAACCTCGGCGAGGACGGCAAGCCGAACCGCTGGAAGGTGGAGAACAGCTGGGGCAAGGACGCCGGCAAGGACGGCTACTACGTCATGTCCGACGCCTGGTTCGACCGCTACGTTACCGAGCTCATCATCCGCAAGGAATACCTCGACGACGCCACCCGCGCCCTGCTCACCACCGAACCGGTCGAAATCGACCCCTGGCAGCCCCTCACCCGCCGCTGCCGCTGACGTTCCGCTGGCGGGAGCATATATTCGAATGCCCCTTCTCTCTGTTCAGAGAGAAGGGGCATTACGTTATGCGAGTACGCCCGGCCGCACCTATTCGAGACTATCGCGGCTGAGCTGAGCAAAAGTGCCGTCATCATCGGCCAATTGCCGGTAGGTTCCGGCCTCGCTAATTGTTCCGAACTAGTTATCCACAGAGTTATCCACATCTCCCGCAAGCTAGAGCCACATACCCCGGTTTTCATAGCGAGCATGTGACCGCTGCGCTACGGTGGCGTCATGAACGACATATTGCCCACTCCACCGCCCGGCGTATTCGACGACGAACCGTCCGGCTGGACCCGGCCCCACACACCGGGCGTTGCGTCTGCGCGCACCATCAATCCTGAGCTACGTTCATCACCACGTATGGCGAGTTCCGCGCCAACTGTGATTACAGGCCCTGTGTCGCCAGCAATGAGCGAAACCCTCACCCAACGTAAGCGGGAAATGCTTAAACGATGCACGGACGCCGCGCAACAGCTCGGGCAACCGGTGCTCTTCGGCATGACCACATCGCTGATACTGCAATCCGTGCCGCTTCCCAAGGATTGCGATATCGACCCCGCCGAGCTCCATACCGTCTCCGACTCACACCGCACACGAATACGTGCCATCGTGCCGCCAACGACACCACACATCTGGAAGCCGCTGAGCGATGCGCACAATGTGCGTATCAACAAACATGTGTACGCACTGGATCTGATACACACTTGGGCACAACTCGCCACTCATATATCGCTCGAATCGTTGGTCATACTTGGCGACGCAATCCTTACGGCAATCGCCCGCAAGCCGGGTCTGGCGAACGACCGCACTGCTGACGGCATTTATCAGGACTTCGTGCGGCAAGTCACTGGACTCCCGAAATTCAACGCAAAATCCAAGTGCATGATCGCTCTTGCATTCATTACGCCCCGCGTGGACTCTCCAATGGAATCAAAGACCCGCATCGCGACGACGAAATACGGGCTTCCGCCAGCCGTGACAAATTACACGGTGCCCGGCGCGACATTCAGCAACGGTGCGCCGATAACGCTCGATCTCGCTTGGCCCGAATTTCGCGTCGCCATCGAATATGACGGCGATCATCATCGCACCGACAAAAACCAGTGGCGGCGGGACAACGACAAGCGCGAACTGCTGCGACATCATCATTGGATCATCATCATCGCCACTGCCGCGAACATGGCCGATGAGCCATCCCAAGCCGAACTCGCCTACCGGGTCGGGCGGCAGTTGGCATTGCGAGGTGCCGTATTCGATTTCACTTTGACGGCAACGCCACTCGATGAGCTCGCCCGGCGGAGGCGACGAAGAATATAACGTTTATCGCGAAAGTCGTACAGTATCCATGTTGCGCCGACGCTGCGCGACTCGGTGTCCGTGTCCGATGTCCCGGTAGCGATGTCAATCGATTTATGTGTGGACCGGGCCAGATTTCGCTGTCCCGGTTCTCCATTTCGCCCCTTTTTGAGCAACCAAGACAAAATTTCATTCACCTATCACCCCACCGTGCAATATTCGCCATCGTACATCGGCGGAATTCCGGGGTTTTGGGATTACGGATAATGGGCGTTTACAAGGGGGGCTGTCCCGGTTCCCAAAAAGAAGCCGAAATCACGAACCGGGACAGCGAAATCTGTCCCGGTAATCGCGTCAATCGGTTGCCGTCATCACCGGAACATCAACTGCGCATAGATCGAGCGCTTCAATGCTCAACAGGCATGCGACCATACCGCGATAGCGATATTCCGACGGAAGTATGGGACTCACCACGCGACCAATATTATTTGCCGAGCTTTGGAGCCTCGTGCTTGGCGTGGCGGATCACGGCATCGGGGAAACCGGCGTGGATGTAGTCGGACAGCATCCGCAATAGCCTCTCGTCAAAGGTGTGCCGCTCATCGCTGCTGGCATCGACCAGGATGAAATCCCATGAGTATTCGGTGTCACCGTCGTTGATGATGAGTCCGCGGCCAGTGATTTTTGCGGCCAGCAACGCGGCGATCTGTATGGTGCCTCGCTTGACCAAGGCCGATTCCGCTTGAGTCAGGTTGCCCGAAAATGTGACGGTATACATCATTAGTCCCCCCTTCTTTGTTATTTTCTAGAACAGCAATGCCTTATTGCAAACAGACAACACTCTGCCATAATCCTTTTTTCAATATGCGGCCCATGGCATTCCCAGCATTAAAAAAAAAGAAACCCGGCGGAGGGGGCCGCCGGGTGAGAGAGAAGAGAGAAGAAGGGTTCAGTTATGGGGTTCGAAGAACCTCGCCACCGGTATGAACTTCATTCCGTTGACATCTTCTATATAACCGCTCCATGCTTGGCGAATTGATGTGCTTGTCTGGGAAAAGTCTTGGCGGAGTGTGACGAATTTGTGACGCCCGCCGACAACCGGCCTCGCATTGTCGGGGCTTGACCGCACATACGGCAACGGGCCACCCCGCAACACTTCATGTGCGAGGTGGCCCGTCAGCTTCGAGCTAGCAATGCCGAATCACTCGGCGGCGAGCTTGGCCTTCTCGGCGGCCAGACGTTCGGCTTCGGCGGCACGGCGAGCAGCCAACGCTTCATCGAAGCGAGCCAGCTCCTCTTCCACGGCCTCGGTCGGAATCTTGGCGAAGATCGGTGCGGGCTTAGGCACCATGGCGCCGACCTCGATTGCCTCGCTCTTCCACGGGTGCACGTTCACACCGAGCTCGTAATCGCCGGTGATGATCGGGTACGTGAAGCCGGGCTTGTCGAGATCCTCGACTTCCTTGAGCTCAGGCAGCGGCGAGAAGGTGCCGGTGCCGCCGAGCGCCTCCCACACCTTCTGTGCGGAGTGCGGCAGGAACGGCGCGAGCAGGTGGTTCGCGTCAGACACGGCCTGAGCGGCCACGTGCAGCACGGTGCCGAGACGAGCCTGGTCGTCCTTAATCTTCCACGGTTCGGTGGCGGAAATGTACTTGTTGATGTCGCCGACCACACGCATCGCCTCGGACAGGGCGTGCTTCTGGTGGTGGGTTTCGATGGAGGAGCCGACCACGTCGAACGCGGCGGAAGCCTCTTCCAGAAGGCCACGGTCTTCGTTGGTCATCGAATCCTCGTCCAGCGGCGGAATCTCGCCGAAGTTCTTGTTGATGAGGTTGGCCACGCGGTTCACCAGGTTGCCCCACGAGGAGGCGAGCTCCTCGTTGTTGTGGCGCACGAACTCGGCCCACGTGAAGTCGGAATCCGAGGATTCGGGGCCGGCCACGGAAATGTAGTAGCGCACGGCGTCCACGGGGTAGCGGGCGAGGATGTCCTTGACGTAGATCACGATGCCGCGGGAGGAGCTGAACTTCTTGCCTTCCATGGTCATGAACTCGCTGGCCACCACCTGCTCAGGCAGGTTGAGCGGACCCATCGGGCCGGTTTCGCCGCCCTTGGAGCCCTTGCCGTTGTACGCCAGCATTTCGGACGGCCAGATCTGGGAGTGGAAGGTGATGTTGTCCTTTCCCATGAAGTAGTAGGCCGGGCAGCTCGGGTCGTTCCACCATTCGCGCCACTTCTCCGGGTCGCCCTGGCGTCGGGCCCATTCGATGGAGGCCGACAGGTAGCCGATCACGGCGTCGAACCACACGTACAGCTTCTTGTTCGGGTTGTCAATCCAGCCCTTCACCGGCACCGGGATACCCCAGTCGATGTCACGGGTGATGGCGCGCGGCTTGACTTCCTTGAACAGGCCGAGCGAGAAGTTGATGACGTTGGTACGCCAGCCCTTGCGGGTCTCCAGCCATGCCTTGTTGGCTTCGGCGAGCGCCGGCAGGTCGAGGAAGTAGTGCTCGGTCTGCTCGAAGCGCGGGGTTTCGCCGTTAATCTTGGAGACGGGGTTGATGAGCTCGTCCGGGTCGAGCTCGTTGCCGCAGGCGTCGCACTGGTCGCCACGCGCACCTTCGGCGTGGCAAATCGGGCACTCGCCCTCGATGTAGCGGTCGGGCAGGGTACGGCCGGTGGACGGGCTAATCGCCACCTGCTGGGTGCCCTTGTAGATGTAGCCGTTCTCCAAGCACTGCTTGAACATCTCCTGCACCACGTGCTCGTGGTTACCGGTGGTGGTGCGGGTGAACAGGTCGTAGCTCAAGCCGAGGTCGCACAGATCCTTGGCGATCACGCGGTTGTAACGGTTGGCCAGTTCCTGGGCAGTGAGGCCTTCCTTCTCCGCCTCGACGAGAATCGGGGTGCCGTGCTCGTCGGTGCCGGACACCATGAGCACGTCATTGCCCTTCATGCGCTCGTAGCGCGCGTAGACGTCGGAGGGCACACCAAATCCTGCAACGTGACCGATATGACGAGGGCCGTTTGCATACGGCCAAGCAACATTCACCAAAACATGACTCATAAGGCTTGATTATCCGGCGCGGCGGGGACACGCCCGGATAGCTGCCGCGCCGCCATCCTCATCCCACTCACCTATCCACCCGCAACTTCCCCACATACTTATCTGTACACCTCTTGCGCGCTTATCCACATACGCATTCGCACACGTATCCGCGCACCCATCCGTACGCACGCCCACGCACATCCGCACACACTTCCGCCTGCCAATATCCACCGAGTTATCCACATCATTTGCACACCTAGTAAAGTTATGCACTTATCCACCGTTTTCGCCTATCCGGTGGCGCGCAAGCCGCATTTCTGCATATTGTTCGGTCATGGATATCACAGCAGGTCCGATGACGGACATCACAACAGTCGCCTCGCCGGCAACCGCGCAACCTGCGGTGCCGCCGATACTGTTTACCAAGGATCTGCCGGGACCGCTCAGCCTTAACCGTCTGGCCGCCTTCGGCACGTTACATAAGCTCGACGATTCCGCCGGCTACTGGATCGAGCATTCGGGCACACTGTATGGTCGCGCGAAAATCGTCGCGGAGGTCGCCCCGTTTGGCACTGTGGTGTGTTCGATGACCGCCGCTTGGGTATGGCTGGGAGGCCCCGACTTTCCGAGTACCATAGACGTGATTTCCACATCGCACTTCCGCTCGGCATCCGTCAGCCGCCGTATCCGCGTATTCAAAAGATTGACGTTGCCGGAGCAAATCATCAAGCTCGGCGGGCTGCCTGTCACCACGCCAGCCCGTACGGCTTGCGACCTGGTGATGAGTCCTGAAGACATCCCCGATCCTTCCACCGTCAACGCACTGGTGTGCCAGCTGATGTCCGCGTACCAGTTTCGGCCAAACGACTGTCTGCAAATCGTCAAGGAGCATCGGCATCACAAGTACGCCGGACGCGCACGCATGTTTTTTGAATCGGTGCAGCAGGAGATGGACGAACCGGCTTTGGAGCAATGCGCATGACGAGGGGGTTCATTGTCAGAGGCCATCGCAGAGGCCGCCATGCCGCTCACCGTTTACGGCATTTGCGGCAGGCGCAACGGTTGCCTCGCCACGCGGCGGCGGCACACTCATCCGAATCCGCATCGCGCGCAATCTCGGATATGACCGCGCCGCCTGAACCGCCCATCAGACTTACGCCCGCGGTGGCATGTTCGCCCGATACGGATGTTGCCGTGCTCTGGCACATCGCATATCACGTGCCCGAACTGCGTAAATGGCTGGTTGCCAATCCCAAAGCCGACGCGCCTTTGCTGGAATTGGTCTCGCAGCGTGGTGGGCCCGGGGTCCGGCAGGCGTTGGAAATATTGTTCGAGTCGATGGAAGCGTAACGGGGAGATAATCGCCGGCTGCTGCGCTATCCCTTGATTTTCAGCACAGCCGCATACACCTGCTTGCGATTGGCCAACGATCCGTCAGCCAGTGGATGCTCCTGCACCACTTGCGCGATGGCGTCCTTGATACGCAGGCCGTCCTCCAAAGCACGGTCGATGGAGAGCACGGCCATGTCATCCACGCTCAACGTGCTGGGCGCGGCCGCTTCGGCCTCCTCGTTGGACGCGCCGCCGATGACCAGCACCATCTCGCCACGGGGCGGATCATCAATCACACTTTGGCGAATCTCGTCAATCGGGCCGCGACGAATCTGCTCATAATCCTTGGTGAGTTCGCGGCACAGGGCCATCGGGCGATTCGGGCCGAACGCGTCCAGCAGATCGTCCATCGAATCGGCAATGCGATGAGGCGTCTCGTAGAACACGATGGTGCGGCGTTCGGGCAACAGCGTGCGCAGATACTGCACGCGCTCGGAATGCTTTCGCGGTAGGAAGCCTTCGTAGCAGAAGCGGTCGGTGGGCAGGCCGGAGAGGGCGAGCGCGTCGAGCACAGCGGAGGGGCCGGGCGCGCAGGTGACGGGCAGACCGCGTTCGATGGCACGGCGCACGATGGCCAAGCCGGGGTCGTTGATGGTGGGCATGCCGGCATCGGACACGACGAGCACGGTGGCGCCGGTTTCGACCTGGTCGAGCAGGCCGTCGGCCTTGTCGCGCTCGTTGTGGTCGTGATAGGCGATGACGCGACCGTTCACATAGACGCCGAGGCGACGGGCGAGATCGTAGAGGCGGCGCGTGTCTTCGGCGGCCACGATATCGGCCCGTTCCAAGAGGGCCACCAGACGGGCTGAAGCGTCGCCGACATTGCCGATCGGGGTGGCGGCGAGCACCACGGTGCCGGCGGGGATGGTCACGGCCGATTCGCGGGATTGGGCGACGGCGGATTCGCCGGCATGAACTTCATCATTGCGTTCAGGCACTTGCGTCACGCTACCGTCAGCGTCATACTGCTCATTCAACTCATCTGCGCTTGTCATACTCCCAGTATTGCCCATGCCACAGAGCAATCCACGACAATCCATGGCGAAATCGAGGCATTCTCCCTTTGCAGGGGCTGATTTCACATGTTCCGGAGGTCTACTTCCGTTTCAAGGGGCTCCTCATCCGGTGAAGCACCAGTACAAACGGCTTTGACGCAACGCTATTCCGCCATTTTGGCGGCGTATCTACTTGACCATCAGCCCCTCGAAACGCAAGTAGACCTCCGGCAAACCCCAAATCAGCCCCTTGAAACGCGAGATGGCAGAATTTCAACGAAAACAAAATGAAAAGACCCTCTGCGGTGGAATGAATGCAGAGGGTCTCGTGGAGCTGACGGTAGTCGAAACCGCGACCTCTTCGATGCGAACGAAGCGCTCTACCAACTGAGCTACAGCCCCTTGGATGTTACTTTGCTCCGCAAAGCAACTCGCAACAATATAGTACGGAGTGCGGTCAAACGCAATTTGACGCCGAAGTGTCGCAGACGGGGCAAGTCACCCACACCGCTCCGTATGGATACCGCGGCGGCACCCGGCAACGCCATCACGTCTCCAGCACGCCCAACACCTTCTTCTCGTTGTAGAACGCGAACACGATGCCGCCCAAGCCGCACAGCACGGCCGCGCACACGGCGGCGATGCGGTAGCCCGCGCCGGACGCCATGCCGATGGTGGAGACGCCGGTGAACAGCAGCATGGCCACGGACTGGCCCATCTTCATCGCAAAGGTGCGGGCCGCGTAGAACATGCCCTGACGGTCCTGGCCGGTGGTCTTGGAACTGGCGTCGGCGATATTCGCCACGATGGCCTGCGGCAGGATGCCGAACGCGGCCATCGGAATCGCGCCGACCACCGAGAGCACCAAACCCTGGGCCATCGCCGGAATGAAGCCGAGCACGGCCGAACCAAGGGCGCCGGCAAATGCGAACGCACAGGTGAAGATCACGAAGGCAACCAGCAGCAGCCTCTTCTTGCCGACCTTATTGGCCAGAATATTGACCGGCAGATAGAACAGCACAGAGACGCCGGTCATGAGCACGAAGTAGATGGTCGTGGTGGTTTCCGGCAGCTTGAGCAGGCTGGTCACGAAGAACGGCAGACCGGTCTGGAAGGTGGTGATGGCCACCCAGTAGACCACGTCAGAACACACGAACTTGCGGAATTCGCCGTCGCCGAACGTCTGCTTCAGGGATTCGATGGCCGATTCGGAGGTGGGCTGGGAGTTGACGTAGTCCTTCTCGCGGATGGCCAGCGGCGGCACCAGCATGCACACGAACGCCACGGCGGCCATGATGGTGAAGGTCACGCGGATGGCGGTGATGCGGCCCATCATCGGCACGAACGCGCCCCAAATCACCGGCGCCACGTACGCGATGGCCGTGCCGGCCACCCAAGTGAAGGAGATGGCGGTGGAGATGGTGAGTTGCTGCTTGGAGTCGTGGCCGAGTTCGGCGATGAGCGCGTTGTACGGCGTGCAGTAGAACGTGAGGACGATGTAGTAGCCGATCACGGTGACGAACAGGAACGCCGCGTTCACCCAGCTGGTGCCGTTGATCGGGCTCCAGAACACGAGCACGGTGACCACCGCGAGCGGCAGGGCGGCGAATTTCAGGAACGGCATACGGCGGCCGGATTTGGCGTCGCAACGGTCGGAGAGAGACGCCACGGCCGGGTCCACGAACGCGTCGAAGAATCGGGCGAAGGCGGTGATGCCGCCCACCACGGTCACGATGCCGAGAACGACCAGGCCCTGCGGCACGAATACGGTCTGACCTTGGGAGATGGTCTCCTGGTCAGGTTGGTAGAAATACACGAGCCAGTTGGAGATGATGCCGGAAAGCAGCGCCCACCCGAACTGGCCGACCGCAAACGCCCACACTTTGGCGATGGGGAGATCTCTGATGGCTGACTTCGCCGGTGCAACTTGCACACCCGTTACACTTGCTGTAGTCGCATTGCCCATTCTCACAACCTCCGAATCAACATTGACACAGTGTCAAAATCCAGTATACACCGGCACACCATGCGCTCTACGATAGTGGGCATGACAAGTCTGACCGAGCAACTGCCATACGTATACGCTTTTCCTGATGCGTTGGGGACCGGATTACTGGTGCACACCGAGAGCGTATTGGACGATGAGATACGCGATCGTATTGGCTCGTTCATCCATGAATATGAGGTTGTATTATCTCGATTCCGCGATGATTCCATCGTCGGCCGGATGCGCACGGCCGCACATGGCGGCACGTTCGATTTTCCCGACTGGGCATCGGGTCTGTTTGGCCTGTACGACCGCCTGTTTGCGGCAACCGATGGGGCGACCGACCCGTGCGTGGGCGAGGATTTGATTCGGCTTGGCTATGACGAGTCGTATTCGTTTACGCCTGCGCCAGATGCCGCTGAACATGCAGGCGCGATCCACGGACGAGCCATTTGGTCAGCCGACGTTGAGCGGCATGGCACAACACTGGTGACGCGCGGACCGGTCGCGCTCGATTTTGGTGCGTGCGGTAAGGGGTATTTGGTGGATTTGCTTGCGGGGATGTTGGGTGATGGCGCGGGTCACCCTCAACCCATTCAATACGTCATCGACGCCGGGGGTGATTTGCTAGTGCACACGGACGAACCAATCACCATCGCCCTTGAAGATCCTGCCGATCCGGCCAACGCCGTAGGTGCGGTCGAAATCAGCCAAGGTGCATTCTGCGCGAGCTCCCCCAGCCGCCGCCACTGGTCTGACGCCGCAGGTCACCAACTTCACCATCTGCTCAACGCCATCGACGGACTACCGGTTGACGATGTAGCCGCCACATGGGTGGCCGTCACGCCGCCATCGAGCACCATAACCACGAAGACATCGACGCATGGCAGCAATGCCTCGACAACGGCAAACCGCGATACCGACGATTCGTCGAACACCGTTGCGGCACACGTCCCTGTCACACTGGCCGACGGCCTCGCCACCGCCCTGTTCACCACCCCGGCCACCCAGCTGCGCGCTCATTTCCCCTTCGAATGCGCCATTCTCAACGCCAACCGCACCGCCGCCCAATCCCCCAATTTTCCCGGCGGCTTTTTCACACACTAATGTACGAAATCATCAGTATCACATCCAGTGGAGCATTCCCTCGGGTGGACCGATGGGTTGCTCCCCTCAGTCAGCTACGCTGACAGCTCCCCTCGGAGAGGGGAGCCGAGTATAGCTAATCCGCTAATCCGCTAACGCAGGAAACAATCCGTCAGTCAGCGAGTGCGAACTGGCTGTTGTAGAGGTCGGCGTAGAAGCCGCCCGCCGCCAGCAGCTCGTCGTGCGTGCCGCGCTCGATCACGTCGCCGTGGTTCATGACGAGAATCATGTCGGCGTCGCGAATCGTGGAGAGGCGGTGCGCGATCACAAAGCTCGTACGCCCCACGGTCAGCGCGTCCATGGCCTTCTGGATCAGCTCTTCGGTGCGGGTATCGACCGATGAGGTGGCCTCGTCGAGAATCAGGATCGGCGCGTCCTGCACCATCGCGCGGGCGATGGTGAGCAGCTGCTTCTGGCCCTGGGAGAGCGACGACTTGTCGTCGAGCACGGTGTCATAGCCGTCCGGCAGCGAGCGGATGAAGTGGTCGAGGCCCACGGCCTTGCACGCATCCTCGATCTGCTTGTTGGTCACGCCAGGCTTGGAGTAGGCGATGTTCTCGCGCACAGTGCCGCGGAACACCCACGTATCCTGCAGCACCATGGAGAACTGGTCGTGCACGTTCCAGCGCGGCACGGACTTGGTGTCCACGCCGTCAATCGCGATCGAGCCGCCGGAAATCTCATAGAAGCGCATGAGCAGGTTGACCATGGTGGTCTTGCCGGCACCGGTCGGGCCGACGATGGCGACCTTCTGCCCGGCCTTGACGGAGGCGGAGAAGTCGTTGATAATCGGCTTGCCCGGCTCGTAGCCGAACTGCACGTGGCTGAATTCCACGTCGCCCTTCACTTCGTGGCCGTTGGTCCCAAGCAAAGCGGACTTGTCGGATTCGTCCTCCATCTCCGGCTCCTCAAGGAAGCCGAACACGCGTTCGGCGGCCGCCGCGCAACGCTGCAGGTTCTGGAAGGCCTGGGCGAACTGCGCCAACGGCTGGGTGAACAGGCGGACATACATCATGAACGCCACGATCACGCCGAACTCGATCTGCCCGTCGAGCGCGAGCGCCGCGCCCACCACGCACACCACCACGTAGCCGAAGTTGCCCACGAAATTCATGAGCGGCATCATCAGGCCGGAGAGGAACTGCGACTTCCAGCCGGACTCGTAGAGGTCCGAGTTGTACTTCTCGAAGCGACGAATCGAATCGGCCTCGCCGTTGTATGCCTTGACGATGAGGTGACCGGCGTACATCTCCTCCACGTGGCCGTTGACGTCACCCAGCGCCATCTGCTGCCGGGCGAAGTACTTCTGGGAGGACTTCATGATGGCCATCATGATGATCAGGCCGATGAGGCTGGCACCGATGGCGCACAGGGTCATGATCACGTTGTTGTAGAACATCATCACCAGCGCGCCCACGAACAGCGTCACCGAGGTAATCAGCGAGCCGAGCGACTGGCCCAGCGTCTGGCCGATGGCGTCCACATCGTTGGTTATGCGCGACAGCACGTCGCCGTAGCTAACCTTGTCGAAGTATTTGAGCGGCAGTTTGTTGATTTTGACCGAGATGGACTCGCGCAGTCGCTGGGCGGTGCGCTGGGTGACGTTGGCCATCATCCAGCTTTGCACGTAGCCGAGCACGGCGTAGCCCACGTACAGGGCCACCAAAGTCCAGGCGATGTGGCCCACCGTGCCGAAATCTACCGAGTTCATCACCGGTCTGCCGTTAACGATGGCGGGCAGACCTTTGACGATCTCGTTGGTCATGTCCTTGAGCTTGTCCGGGCCGACGATCTGGCAGACGGTGCCGGCCGCGCCCAGGATGAGCGCGATGATGATGACGGGAAGATAGTTGCGGCAGTAGTTCACGAGTTTGCCCATGACTTTGCCGAAATCATGGGGCTCTTCGACGGCACGCCTGCCGCCCATTGGTCCTCTTGGCATTTGTTTTACTCCTTAAAAGTCCGTATTGACCTCCCTCTGATGAAGGAGGTGGCGCGAAGCGCCGGAGGGAGAGAAGCCGTACGCGACTACCCCTCAGTCAGCTGTGCTGTTTTATTCGCTCGCTTATCAGCTCGTCTTCGCCTGGGAACAGCCCACTGGGCTGTTCCCTTTACGGCTCAGCCCCTGACATGGGGAGCTACCGCTGCCGCCCCCCCCTACGCCGTAAGCTCCGACTGGCTGAGCTGGGATTCGGCGATCTGGCGGTATACGTCGCAGTTGTCGAGCAGTTCCTTGTGCGTGCCCTGACCCACGACCTTGCCGTCGTCGAGCACGACGATGCGGTCGGCGTTCATGATGGTGCCGATGCGCTGGGCCACGATGAGCTTGGTGGAATCCTTGGCCTCGCGGGCGAGCGCGTCGCGCACTTCGCGGTCGGTCTTGAAGTCGAGCGCGGAGAACGAGTCGTCGAAAATCAGGATTTCCGGGTGACGGTACACCGCGCGCGCAATCGACAGGCGCTGCTTCTGGCCGCCGGACACGTTCGATCCGCCTTGGGCGATCGCGGCGGAATACCCGCCGTCCATGCGCGCCACGAACTCGCTGGCCTGCGCCACGTCGGCGGCGGCCCTGACGCGATTCAGCTGCTCGGCCGGTATATCGGCACCTTCCGCAGCCTCGCCAGCGGCGATCAACGCGGCCTCGCGCTTGCGCCCGGCCGGGGTGGAGGTATCGGCCATCTCGACCTCCGCCGGGTCGCCCGGCTGATCGCCGTAGCTCACGTTGGAGGCCACGGTGCCCTTGAACAGCACGGACTGCTGCGGCACGTAGCCGATCTTGTCGCGCAGGGCCTTCAGGTCGTAGTCGCGCACGTCCACGCCGTCGACCAACACCTGGCCTTGGCTGGTGTCATAGAAGCGCGGCACGAGATTGATAAGAGACGACTTGCCGGAGCCGGTGGAGCCGATGAACGCCACCGTCTGGCCCTGCTCGGCGGTGAAGTTGATGCCTTCCAGCATCGCCTCGCGCGAATCCGGGTAGGTGAAGCTGACGTTGCGGAATTCCACGGTGCCCCTCTGGCCGGTTTTGGCCACGTCGGCGGCGGTTTTGGTGCCGTTCTCGACGATTGGCTCAGTGTCGAGCACCTCCATGATGCGCTGCGCGGACACGTCGGCGCGCGGCCAGAGCACGAACACCATGCTCATGAGCAGGAAGCTCATGATGACCTGCACGGAGTAGTTGGAGAACACGACCATGTTGGAGAACACGGTGAGCTTGTCCTTGAGCCCGGCGGCATCGATCAGGTAGGTACCGATCCAGTAGACGGCAAGCATCAGACCGTTCATGATGGTGTTCATCAGCGGCATCATGAACGCCATGACGCGGTTGGTGAACAGCTGGGTGTCGATGAGGTCCTTGTTGGCCTTGGTGAATTTGGCTTCCTGGTAGTCCTCGGCGTTGTAGGCGCGCACCACACGCAGGCCGGTGAGGTTCTCGCGGGCCACGAGGTTGATGTTGTCGGTCAGGGCCTGCATGGCCTTGAATTTCGGCATGACCATGGCCATCATGATGACGATGGCCGCCAGCAGAATCACTACGGCGATTCCGGTGGCGAGCGTCCATTCGAAGCCTTCGCCGGCGATCTTGCACACGGCCCATACTGCCATAATCGGCGATTTGACGATGAGCTGCAGACCCATGGTGATGAACATCTGCACCTGCGTGACGTCGTTGGTGGAGCGGGTGATGAGGCTGGCGGTGGAGAACTTGCTCATTTCGGCCGGGCCGAAGGACTCGACCTTGCGGAATTCGAGCGAGCGCAGACGCTGGGTGAACGAGGCCGCCACGCGCGCAGCGATGTAGCCGGTGATGATGGCACACGCCGCGGATCCGAGCGAGATGAGCAGCATCTTGCCGCCGGCAATCCAAATGTCCTTCATGTGGCTGCCCGGCGTTTCGACCAGCGTGGTGATGTCTGACATATAGTCGGGCAGTTTCAGGTCGAAGTAGACCTGCCCGACGATGGTCACCAGAGCGATGAGCATCTGACCGATCTCCGCTTTGGAGAGGTATTTCATGATGCGAAGCATTGGTTTCCCCTTGTGTTGGTTGGGTTGGTTATTGGTTATTGACGATTGGTTCTTAAGTTGGCTGGGTTATCGGCGATTATCGGTTCACGATGTCTTAATAGTTTCTATTGTTTGATTACTTACACTGTGAGATATTACGCGCACTTCTGCATGTTCGCTGTGAGCGTCCTCAATTAGCCTTGCCGATTAGTTCTCCGCGCGCTTAGCTGCCATGTGTTCAGCCACGCGCTTGCCCCGCTCCACGAATGCCTCACGCACCTGTTCAGCAGTCGGCCGAGGCTGTCCCGGATGGCAAATCGACATATATGTGGTGAACTCAGACACCAGGTCAACGAATTCGCGCGTGCGCCGCTCCCCCATTTGCGAGAAAATCCAGCAAATTGCGGAACGCATTTCCTCTATCATCCGATGAGACTGCTCGCGCCCGGAATCAGTGAGATTCACGCGAATAATGCGCCGATCCTTGGAATCAATGTCACTCGTGACCCAGCCTTTTTTCTCCAGAGACGACAGCACAGTGGAGATGCGGCCGGAACTGGCCTGCAGCGCCGATGCCAATTGCGATGGCGTTTGCGTCCCCTTCATGGACAGCTCCCGGAGCACGAACTGCTCACCATGGGCTCCACGAGTGAATTCCCTCTGCATTGTCGAACGATTGCCCCACACGCTGGCATACAGTTCACTAACTGCTTCCTGCTCAAATCCCATAAGAGCACCATCCATTCCCATTCGCCACACGGCAGAGCGCCGCAAACACCCCAAGAATATCTCACACCGTAAACAATTCATTACTAGAAACTATTTTTGGAACGCATAATGCACACACTCCACGCTCTTTGATATTCTGAAAGCCGCATAGATATTCACTTCGGGGCGTCGTCTAAGAATATTTGCTGGGCCAACGGTAGCGACGTTGGCATTGTGCTCCATGAGGTATCCGGTCGAAAAGGCGGACGAAGACAGACCAGTTGGGCGGAGCGCGCCCATACCTCAAAACCATTGCAATTATTGGCTTTGACCATTTTCGTGGAGTCACGAAAATGGTCATGAAAAACATAAGGACACACCCATGAACCGCGACGAAATCACACGCAAAACCAGCGAACTCAGCACTATCGCACACACCACCGAGGACTCCAAAGTTGAGTATTGGTATGCACGCGAGCTAATGACCTATATGGGGTACGACAGATGGGAAAACTTCAGCAAAGCTATTACACGAGCCAAGCAAGCTTGCGACAATTCCGGCGTATCCGTTGAATCCCATTTCCGTGACACTACGCGAGACGTGACTCTCGGCAGCGGTGCCACCCGCTCCATCGCGGACGTCAAGCTCACCCGATACGCCTGCTATCTCATTGCTCAAAACGGTGATCCAAAGAAAGAAGAAGTGGCACTTCTCCAGAGCTATTTTGCCGTTCAGACTCGCAAAACGGAAATCATTGAGCAACGCATGGGAGAAATCAGCCGGCTCGCCGGCCGAGAGGCCCTTGCCACTGCAGAGAAGAAACTCTATCCGTATACCCAAATCACACACAACAAAACCGCACAAGAGCACATGTACACGCCCAACCACGCCGCAGAACGCCGGCAAGGATGTGATACAGGCCACAGAAAGCGTTGTACCGCCTAGGCAAAGCAACAATTGTCCGCTATGCTCTGAAGGCAGATGGCGGCACGGATGCCATCCCAAAGAGGGGGTATGACCATGATTCGGGGTATGAACCTATGCAGCATCGCCGGCTGCACGCACGAAGCAGAAGAAGCGGGCATGTGCAACATGCATTTCACATCGGCGCTGGTTCACGGAGCGCTGCACTACACTGCGGGCGGACGTCCGTCGCACTGCTGAGCGCAACAACAAAGCAAAACAACCAGTAACGCTCAACGGCTTCCACATGTTCATGCTCTAATTGCATGTACTTGCAGACACAATGGCCGGTCTGAGCCAGCTGCCCTCGCATGGAGCAGCTGGCTCAGACCGGCCATTATTGTTGCTTTGTACTGTTTGCACTGTATTGCGCCTGCATTGCGCAAGCTCGGGCGCACTCGGGTGCACTCGCTGAGTGGCGTGAATCGCAGATTGCTCAATAGCAACGCAATCCACGCCACTCAGCAGTTGCCATGGTTATGCGCGGCGTTTGCGGATGACGAGCAAGGCACCAGCCGCAGCTGTCAGCACCACAACCACGACCGCAATGGCAGCCACGGCAACACCCGTATTCGAAAGGGGCGCAGCGCCATTAGCAGCCGGCTTATTCGTGGCAGTGTTACCGGGCTTAGCAGTGTTGCCAGGATTGTTGGTATCGCCGGGCTTCTGCTCTCCAGGGCCGGGAGTGACCTCCGTGGCCGTGACCGTGACTTCGAACGTCGCGTTCACGCCACGATAAGAGACGGTGATGGTCTTCGTGCCTGCGGTGGCAGAATCAAAGCCAGTGAACTTCAGATCACCATCAGTTGGATCAATCAGCTTGCGCAGCGTTTCGGTATCGCCGACTTTGTAAATGGCGGATACCTTCACATCGGCAGCGTTGAACTTATCGCCTACCTGATAGGAATCCTTGGTCACTTCCACAGCAAGCTCGGCCAACTGAGGCAGTTCGCCGAATGTCACTGTGTAGGTTTCCGCCGTGCCATCCTCAGCAGTTACAGTCACCGTGGCCACGCCGCTGTTCTCGGTCGAAGCCTGCTCCACCTGCACCGTAGCCTTCGCGTCAGCAGCAGTCGCCTCCACCGTCGGGTAAGAAGCAGCGTCTCCGGCCAGCGCACCGGCATATTCGGTGATATCCGCGGAGAATCCGTCAACCGTCTTGCCATCCACAGTCAGATCAGCAAGATTGGCGTTACTAGACGGCTGCGGCTCTGGTGTCGCTTCACCTTCGGCGATGCGTACTTCAGCGATCTTGGCATAGTCATTGCCATCGGCGTAGGTGAAGTTGAGGCGAATGCCCTTGGTGGCGGGCAGAGCGCTCACATCGGCTTCCGTCACGGCTCCAGCAGCACCATTCACAGTGACTGCCGGCAGCGTGGCATCAGTCCACGTGGCGCTGTCTTCAGCTAGGTACGATACAGTGAAGCTCTTCGGAGCGGCCTCGCCCTTGGCCTTATCCACCGCAACGCTGAGCTTGCCCAGCTGATATGCCTTATCGAAGGTGTAGCTGAGCCACGGCGAGGTGTCGCCGGTGCCCCAGTTCGACCAGTTGGTGCTCAGGTTGTTGTCGCAAGTCAGGTCGGCCGTAGAAGCGGAGGCCCAGCTACTGGCCGGCTCATACTTCGAGGCCGCAGCGGACGAGCAGAACAACCGGGCAAGGTTGCTTTCCACAGTCACGGTGAACGTGGCGGTTACTGAAGAATCAGCGACAAGACGCACCGTCACGGTTTGCTCGCCCAATTTGGTGGTGTCGAAGCCTTCCAGCGTGTATTCGCTTGGCTCCAGCACACGCGTTTTGCCATTGGTGAGCGTGGCGGTAACCGTCACGTCCCGAAGCGCGAGCATCTGCCCCTTGGCGATAGTGGCTTCAGGGTCCTTAGCCGCGATGGACTCCACAGCAGCAGTCTGCGAACCGAACGCAGTGCCGTTGAAGGCCACGGTGAATGCGCCGGCATTGCTGTTCGACGTGGCGAAGACACCGGCATCGAGCCCGGTTGCGTCCGCACCGGTCAGCGTTACCGTAGCGACATCCTGCCATTCATCGTTCGCGGAAGCACGCCAGTAGCCTTTCAGGGTATCGGTTGCGGCGCGCTCCAGCTTGAGTTGCACTTGGTCGCCGAAGCCGGTACCAACATGCGATGTTTCCTTATCGATGTAGCCATCGGCATTGGAATCGTACTGCATGTAAATGCCGCTTGGGCTGGCAAGTAACGTGGCATATCCCTTGCCGCCGTTAGCGTCAGCAAGACCGTTACGAACCACCAGGCCGGCACGCGGATCGCCATTACCGCCCAAGTCGAGCGGCTTGACCGTGGTTTCCAACGTTTCGTTCACGTCCAGAGCATCAGGCTGGTACACCGCGCTGCCCTCGTTGCGATCCGTCCAGACACCACGATTGGCGTTGTCCGTAACGGTGAAGTCATAGGTACCGCCGGATGCGGCGACCTGGCACGCGCTGCCGCCCTTCCAATGGGCTTCCTTCCAACTTCCGGAAATCGGGTTGGAGCAGGAAACGTCGATGGTTCTGCGGAATGTGCGGCCCGGGTTGAAGTTGCTGCTCTCGGCAAGAGTGCCTGTAATGGTGTAGGTTCCCGGCACATTGAATGCGTAGGTGCTGCCGGCAGCCTTGGTCGACTTGCTGACTGCCGTACCGCCTTCCACATTCCATGTCACCTTGGTAGCAATGGTATCGTCGCCTTCCTTGACGTTGACGGTGTCCGGCAGAGTAACGGTTCCGCCCGTGTTCACGGTCTTCGGGAGATCATCGCCGGTTTCCACAGTCCAGTTGACCAGCTTGCCCTTGGCGCTACCATGGTTGTCCCAATAGTTCAGATCCCAGCCGTCGGGCTCGCCTTCTTGAGCAGGATTATGCATTTCGATGGTGCCGTTCTCACCGATGGTCAGCGGCAGCCAAACATAGGTGGAATCGGCTTTACCGGAATCCCAACGGTCACCAAGGTAGATGAAGTGACCTTTCTCCTGGTCTACTGCGAGCACACTAGCCGACTGCGAACCGAATGTGGTGCCGCGGGTATCGCCCACAGACAACAGACCATCCGCGCCTTCCGGCATGTTGTTGTACCACGTGTTCTCGTTGGCATCGTCCTTTTCCACGCCACGGGTCCAGCTTCCCAGCATGGAGTCGGCGGTGTAGTAGGTCTGCTTGTTCGGGTCCCAGCCGGTTGCACCAGATGCGATGATGTTGTAACGCCCGTCATATTGGAATACGGCAGGAGCTTCCAGCGAACCATTTTGTTTGACGATTTGGAAATCTTCGCCACGCACCGGGGCATCCGTAGTACCGTCTGCAAGAATGTATGGGTACTGCCCGTCAGCAGAGTACTGCTTTTGTCCCTCGGACTGGTCCACATTCGTGGTCTTGACTACATTGGTGTAATCATCGTTAAGCTTGGCGATATACAGCGTGGCATTGGCTTCGGAAGAATACAGTACATAGGCACTGTCGTCCTTCGGATCCACGAACACAGTCATATCGCGGCTGTCACCGTTCTCACCCCAGCTGGGGTTACCTGCGGCTTCTTTCCAATTGTTCTGGTTAGGCAAACGATAGGCACCCACCATAGTGAACGGGCCCGCCGGATTGTCGGAAACAGCCACGCCCGCAAGTGCACGTGCATAGTTGGAACCGCCCGGCGTGGTGCTTCCATCGGAATGCCACCACAGCACGTATTGCTTGTTCTTCTTGTTGTAGATGATCTTCGGACGCTCGAAAATGCCCTGTACGGAATCAACCGCGCCATCACCATCCTGATCGGGGTTGGTGTTGAGGTACGGGAAGATTGCGTCGGCCTTGGCAGCGTCCACACTGCCGTCGGACTTGGTCAGGTTGTAGGCCTTGTCGAAGTAGGCGTAATCGGCATTGCTCTTATCCGTCAACTGAGATTTGCTGGTCACCGCACGCAGCGCCACACCAAGATCGGTCCAGTTGTATAGATCTGTCGACATATAAGCATGAACACCGGGGCTGTTGTCGTAACCGTTAGAACGGTCTTCGCCATACCAGTAGTAGGCGTCGCCAACCTTGACCACTTGGCCACCGTGCGCTTGGATGTGTGTGCCGCCATTATCATTGGCGTTCTTGGCATACCAATATGGCTGGAAGTAATCGCTAGCGTTCTTGCCCGGATCGGCTGTGGGCTGGAACTTGGTGTATGTCGGCACTTGGCCGATGGTAGGCAGGTAATCCACACCTGCCGCACTGGCACTTGCAGCGGCCAGCCCGCATGACAATAGCGTTGCCGCGGCGGTAATTGCCGCGATAAGAGCGCCCTTGCCCTTATTGTTTATCTTCATTGATTTGGTTCCTTGATTGATGATAACGGTTTTTTGAACAAACAGTTATGTCGCTATCCGCGAAGCCAGAAAAGGTTCGACAAATCAATATACCGATACTGAAAACTCAGTATTCAACTTGTCGGACCAATTATGCTCAAAGAGCGGAGGAACCGGCCGGCAATAGTCAATATTGCCGGCTTGTTCCTTCCCCCATTACTGTGCGAGGGTGCTATGCACGCTTGCGCAGCATGAACAATGTACCCGCGGCAGCGGCCAGCAGAGCGACAGCGCCAGCGATGGCGGCAACATTGGAACCGGTGTTGGCCACCGTGTTCTTGTTGCCGTTGCCGGTGGCACCGGGCTTGTTGGTGTTGCCGGGCTTCTGTTCTTCAGGGCCAGGGGCGACTGCGTTGGCCTTGACCGTGACGTTGAAGGTCGCGGTCACACCACGGTAGGAGACGGTAATCGCCTTCTTGCCTGCGGTGGTGGAGTCGAACGAGCCAATCGCAAGCTGCGGGTCGTCAAGAGCGACCGGCACTTCCTTGGTCTTATCGCCACTCTGGTAGACGGCAGTAACCTTCAGACCGGCGGTATCGAGCTTGTCGCCGATGGCGTACTCGGTCTTCGTGGGGCCGGTCACCTTGAGCGAAGCCAAAGTGAAGGCGTTGAAGGTCACTGTGTAGGTCTTCGTCTCAGACTCGTCGGCTGAGGTCACCGTAATGGTGGCCTTGCCGCCAAGCTTGCCATTCTCAACCGCGTCGCCAGTCACCTTGACGGTGGCGGCATTGTCGGCGGCGAAGGCCTGCAGCACCGGGTTTGCCTCAGCACCGAACGGAAGATCAACTGTGTAGTCGGTCTTATCAGCAGCGAAGCCCTTGATGGTCTCGCCGTCAAGACGCAGGTCGCCCAGCGTGGCATCGGATGCCGGCTGCGGGGTAATCACCTTGTTGTCTTGTGCGAACACCTGAATTTCGGCCACGTTGATGTACACCTTGGTGTCCTGCAACGTGTTGGTCAGGCGGATGGCCTTGGCCTTTACCGGGGTGTCGAGCACGAAGTCAACGGTCGGGGTGTCGGCGGCGGTGATGCCGTCGGAGCCAGAGCCGGCATCGCCGGCCTGTATCTTCCAGCCATCCTTGGTACCGACTCCATGCCATTCGCCAGCCTCATCCTGGTATTCCAGCGTCTGGCTCTTCGGCCAAGACGCACGGCCATCGTAGTAGAAGAAGGTCTTCACTTCGGTGATGGTCTGAGCTTCGTCGAAGGTGAACGTGGCGACCGGGTCCACCGTCGAGGCGGTGGAAGCCCAAGTGGACCAACCCTTTGACGTAGTGTCACCATCGATGGCCTTGGAAGCGGAGGCACCCTCCTGGAAGTTCACCGAGAAGTTCGTGCCAGAGGCCGCGGCGATGTTCTTCGCAGCACCCTGAACCGGCGTCACGAATGCCTGAATTTCGGTGGCGTTCATGTAGTCGTTGTTCACGGTGTTCACAATGCGCACCTTCGTGGCATTCACTGTGCCCTTATCGGCCTTGAACGTCACCGTCTGGCCTGCGGCAGGCTTAACATCGCTACCGAATTGCATCCACGTCTCGCCATCAGTGGTGTACTCGGCCTTGGCGGAAGCCGGAGCCTTGTCACCATACGTAATGGTCACTCTGCTAAGCTCACACTCAGAGCCGAAGTCAATCGTGGCGGTCGGGCTGGCGGAATAGTCACCAGCAGAGTTCCACGTCACCCAGGCTTCAGCTGACGTGTCACCATCGGTGAGCTTCTTCCACTGATCGCCCTTGCTGTATTCCGTCTGCTGGTTGGTCACGGTCAGGCTGGAAGCAGTGTCGGCCACATTCTCAGGCGTGGCGGCGGTGACATAGATCGCGCCCTTCAGCGCAATCGTGGTCGCGTCGTCCAGCTGGTAAGTACCGGTCACGGCAATGTTGTCGCCAGCCTTGGCATCGGCGAGCTTGGTATCAAGCCCATCGAAGTTCCACGTAACCTTAGCCGCATCGCCCTCGAATGCAGGCGATGCCTTGACGTGCAGATACACCGGCGCAGCCTCAAGCGCGGCCTTCGCCTCGCTCGCACTGGTGCCGGCCAGCACTGTAGCCGATACCGGATCGGAAACGGTGAGCGCGCCAACGTAGACCGTAGCGGCGACATTGAACTCGTTGCCGTACACATCGGTGGCGGTAGCGGTGGCTTCGTAGGTGCCTTCCTTGGCCACATCGACCTTGGAAGTATCCCAGTTGGCAACCGTGGCCTTGCCTTCGCCCCAGGTGTAGTAGAGCGTGACTTCGACCGGAAGCACGGCCTTCTCGTTAACGGCGGTCTGCACGTTCACGGTCTTCTGGCTGGTCGGCGTTACATTGCGTAGAGTCCATGTCTGGTTGGCGGACGGCGAAGTGCCGCTCGGTGACTGCCACAAGCCAACCTTCGTGCCGACTGTGGTACCAGAGTTATCCACATCAAGGTTCGTCTTAGTCGCGGCATTGAGCAGCTGGTAGGTCGAACCATCGGAAGTGTTGAGAATCCACTTGGCAGCCGGGTCGGACTTAGCGGCCTCAACCGTTTCGTTGGAAAGCGCGTTCGTGCCATCCTTGGACACCAGCACCTTGCCTTCGGCGTTAGTAATCACATAAGCCTTGAGATCAGGGCGCTCGGAGTCGGCGGGCTGCTCGATCTGGGTAAAGGTCCAAGTCTGCTTCTTGGCGTTCTCGGCATCGGAAGCGACGTTGGCCAGGGACAGCGCGGAATCACCAGAAGTGGTATCAGCCACGGCCTTGCCGGACTGCTTACCAACGAGCTGGTAAGTATCGCCGGTCTCGACGGCAGCATCCTTAGCGTAGCCGGTCACGCCAGTGAGCTGGATGGAGGCGATAGAACGGGCGGGCACAGTGACCGTAGCGGTCTTGGCAGCCTTGTCAATCATCACAGAGCCTTCAGCTTGCTTGACGTTGCTGGTCTTGGCGAAGACTTCCGGAGTGGCGGAATCGACACCCACGTTCTTGTCTTCGGCAGAGGTTTCGGTGGTCAGATAGAGCTCACCGTAAGCGTTGTCGGCAATCTCGCCGTACTTCGACAGGTCGATGACGAAGGTCTGGTCAGAGGTGCCGGAGTTGCGGTGGATGACGGTCTGTGTCTTGCCATCGTCGGAGGTGGCAGTCATGTTGTTGTCCTCATCGTTGTTGGCGATGACCTTGTCGCCCGCGTGGATGAAGTGGGTGATGGCCTTGACGCCGTTGTACTTGGCGTTGGCAATAACCGTGCACGGTTCAAGTCCATCGGTGGTACCGCCGTTGTTGTTCACGCGGCGCTCGGAGTAGAGCTTGCCGTCCATGCCAGCCACGGTGCAGTCGAAGTCGATGAGCACGGTGCCCCAGTTGGTGTTCTCACCGGCCGGATTCACATTCGAGCCCATCTGCATGTTGTAGAGGTCCTCGACCACCTGCCAGAAGGTGAAGTCCTTGGACTGCAGGCGGGTGACGTTGGAGCTGATCTTGCTCATCATGCCCAGCGCGTTGTCGAAACCGTACGGGTTGTAGGAGCCAGACTGCCAGGAGCCGTCCACCTCGCTCATCGACAGCTTCTTGCCGTCTGCCTGAGCGATATCGCGCGACTGCATCTGGTTGCTGTCGGAGTAGGCGTGAACGTTGTACTGGCCGATAAGGTCCTTGATCGCCTGCGGGTACTGGTTGTACGACTTGACGAAGTCGGCGGAGTTCGTGGCATCGGTGGCTGCGATGATGGTGTCATCATTGTCCTTGAGCGCCTCAGCGAGTGCGGTAATCGTCTGCTGCTGCTGGGCGTTATTGACATGCATACCCTCCTGCGGCTTCTTCAGCGCGTTGGAGTATGGGGTGACGGACTTATCTTTGTCGGAGTAGTACTTATCCCAGTAGTTGTTAATGAGCTTGGTGTTGTCATCGCTCTCATCGGTGTACTTCGAAGCCATGTCGCCCGGAGTGCCCCAGTAACTGGTCTCGGACTCGTTGAACGGCTCGACCGTGTCAACGTTTGCGCCAAGGCTTTCGAGGTGCTCGACGTTCTTGGTCATGTACTGAGCGAATTTCTCAGGGTTTGCAAGATTATTGCTACCAGAGTTGTATCCACCAGTGGCGTAACCGCTGTTGGTCAGGAACCACGGAGCGGAGTTGGCGAAGGCCTCTACATCGGTGATGTCGGGGTTATCGCCGGTGGCACCGCGCTCAATCCACCAGTCTTGGGCGGCGGACTTGGAGAAGTCATACTGGTTGTCGTCAGTCGGGTCGAATGCCGCAGCCAGCTTGTCTTTGTCGGCCTGCTTGGTGGTTACGCCATTGCCATACGTGCCGGAGCCGGTGGCGTCATCTTTCCACGTGCCAGGCACGGCAGCGCCTTGGCGCATGAATGGGTAGCCGTAGGCAACATCGGAGGCATTGCCGCCGCCCACGTTGTAGCGGGCCATGTTCAGGTCCAGTCCTTCATCACCGAAGATGGACTGGTAGAACTGTTCGCGCAGCTGCTTGCCGTATTCCACAGCCTTAGCCTTGGAAGCGTCATCGCCGAGATTGGTGGTGATGGCCGATTCCTCGCCGAGGCTGCCGGTGGCGTTGGCGAACCAAGCCAGCGAGGTGCCCCAGCCATCGAAACTGTTGGCATACCACGGGTTCGGGGTCACGGTAATGGCATCGTTATCAGCCGCATACGCAGTGCCGGCAACCGCAAACGCCCCTCCTCCCACTAGTGTTGCCGCCGCAACCATTGCAGCAAGCGATTTGCTCAGTACCCTCATTGGTCTCCTTAGTGTTCCTGCTGTCCGCCTTATACCGGAAAAATCGGCCTTTGCTTCACTGAGCCGGCCTCTTTGCCTGATACATGACCTACGTCGACTCCTTCTTTCGGCGCAGCCAAAATGTTTACGCAAACATTTTGATATGAGCGATTTTATCACAAAACCGTCACCCAGCAAACAACTTCAGAGACCACAAACGACGCACAAAGTCATGAGCCATTCGAATTGCGCTGGCCCAATCGCTACGAATCATATTTGCCGTAGCCCTTAAGTGAATCCCACTGCATCGAGATATCGCGCCCGCTATCCCTTCCGATAACGCCGACCACGCGTGTTGCCTTCAGCAATCAGCTTTCCTTGCGCAACTAAACCGTTTAGGAATTTGCGGACTGTTCTGTTATCGAGCTCTGTTATCTTGGCGAGTTCAGGTACAGTCACATAGTCAACCTCTGTCAAGCGTCGATTCATCGCCGACAGCATCGCTGCCCGCGAATCAATTTCACCCGATGCGGTTGCATCTGCTTTCTTACCATCCACACGTTCCCCGCCAATGAGCCTCGCACCCTCTTCGGCATCTTTCTCAACTACAGATCTCACGCTAGCAAAACCAGAACCATCCACGGTCTTCAGCGCAGGAACAATAGGAATCGTCGCCTCGAATATGTCACCATCGCGGAACTCAGGCTCTCGCTCAGTATATTGCCGGGACGCTCTTATCAGATTCCGCAGTCCGCTACCCAGCTGCTCGGCTATGCCGGTCTGCACAAACACATTAGCGATAATCGGATTCTTTGGCATTGGCGTGAACTCGCCCAGCTTCATTCGACCTTCAAAGAATGAGCGCGAAGCATTAACCGTCCGGATGGATTCATTATCAATGGTGACACGCGCCACCACCGGACTGGAATACTCCCGATGCATGAGGCTGTTTGCCACCAATTCACGGGCGATCATCGTACGCGGGCTCACTCGCTTATCGCCCTTTAACACAAAGCGGTCAGGCAGATTCCGCTCAGTAAATTCACGGAGTTGCTCGTACGAATCGAACAAGTTGGTCCGCACCATAAGTCGGTCATCGTATCGGTCAATATTGTCTCGCCGAACCACGGCATCAGTAATATACGCTGGGCAAACCGAGGAAATGACTTCATCCTTGCCCAAGAGCAGCACTGCAGCAAGATTAAAGCCCTCTTCGCCGGTCGTGTAATCACGATCGTATAGCTTGGCGCTGCGGAACAGTTCTTCGTCAGACATAGTTCCCCAAGGGTGCCCAGCTCGCTGAGCGACCGCCAGCTGCCGCATTCGCGCAATCAGCTCAGGACGCAAATCAAACGGAGTCACGTAACGGAAAATTCGCCGTTCGGAATAGTAGTTCTGCTTGCGAATATACATTTGACTAATCTGGATATCGCTTTCGATGTGTGTATCCACATCAGCAATGCGATCAAACACTGCGCCCTTGAACCGCACAACCGAAGAACTCGGAGCTACCCAAATACGAACAATAATCCGTTCGTCGTACTCGATATGTTCCGTTTCCACCATTGGAGCCGGTTCGAACATCTTACGATTAGACACTACGTTGACAACGTTGCGCTCTATCTCACTAACGCGCTTAGAATCGACGCCGAGCACTTGACCGTCATCGTCAACGCCAAGATAAATGCTGCCACCAGAACGATTGGCGAATGAGCATACAGTCTCAAAAGTATCCGTATGAGGCAATTCGCTGCAGCGCTTGAACTCGACCATAGATGATTCACCGGCCTGCAGCACTTGCATAAGTTCATCCTGCGTCATCGCATTCCGCCCTTCATAGCGATAATTCATACATTAGGACATGGCACTTATCGTATTTTAGCATCTAATTAGTACATTAGGACATTGTTTTATGTCCTAATGTACTAATTAGGCGGCTAATTGTACTAATAATTGCACACTGATGTACTAATCCGATGATCGAATGCACTAATTGTCCGCGCAAATGCACTAATCGGATGACCGAATGTATCAATGAGACCTATAGGCAGCCGATTGGCTGACGATCAGCCCAGTCATTGGCTATCGGCCGCTAGCCAGTCAGCCGCCAACAGCCAACAGCCACCCAACTAATAGCCGCCAGCCAATCAGCCCGTCCAATCACTCCTTGTGTTCCAGTGCGGCCTTCAAATCGCGGCTACGGTAGCGTTCGCGCAGCATCGAGAATCCACCGAAGCCCACAAGCCACACCAGGCCGGCAATCGCGGAATTGCGCGTATCGTCCGCAAGGAACAACGTCAGGTAGATGAACACGAAGAACACGATTGCCACCGTATTGAGCACCTTCCAAGCGGGCATGACGAACCCGTCCGGAATGAAATCAGCGGAGCGACGGTACTTGCGGTGTGCCATCAGCGTCAGGATGTAGATGAACAGGAACACCGCGGAGCTGGCGGACGAGAACAGCACGAACGCTCCGGACACGCCGGGGATGGCGTTGACGATCGGCGACAGCAGTATCAGCGCCGCGGACACCAGGATGGCGCGGGCCGGCACCTTGCGATCGGACACCTGACCGAGCTTGTTGAGCGTCGGGTTCGGCGACACCTCGGACAGCTGGTACAGGTGGCGGCCAGCCGAGTACAGCAGCGAGTTCAGCGCGGAAGATGCGGCGGTAATCACCACGAAGAACACCAGCGCAGACGCCCAATTCAGCCCGGCATACTGGAACATCATAATGAACGGGGATGCGAAGGAGCCGTCCTTGTTCGGCTTGAACGAGGTCCACGGCACAATGCACATGATGGCCACCAGTGCGCCCACATAGAAGATGAGCACGCGCACGATAATCTCGTTGATGGCCTTGGGCAGCACCTTGCGCGGATTCTTGGTCTCGGAGACGGTGACGCCCACGAATTCAATCATCTCGTAGGCGAAGAACACCATCTGGAAGCTCATGAGGAAGGCCATCCAACCGTTCGGCGCGAACGAGAAGTTGGCGAACAGGTTGTCGAATCCGGCGTGGCCGGCCGGGCTCACGTGGTCCACGCCGTGAATCTGCACGGCTGGGTAATGGTAGCCGATCACGATCATGACCACGGCGGTGGCGATCATCGCGCAAATCAGCGTGATCTTGATCATCGAGAACCAGAATTCCACCTCGCCGAACACCTTGACGGCAATCAGGTTGATGGAGACCAGCGACACCAGGAAACACAGCTCGATCAGCCATTTCCAATGGGTCAGGTCGATGCCGAACGTGTCGAAGAAGGTGATGAAGTACGTGGAGACGGCCGTGATCTCGGTCATGCCCAGCAGCACGAGCGCGGCCCAATACGTCCAGCCGGCGAAATGCCCCCACCCGTTGCCAAGGTAACGGGTGATGAAATTGATGAAGGTGTGCTGGCTGGGGTCACGGTACATCATTTCGCCGATGGCGCGCATCAGGAAGAACATGATGACACCGACCAGAATGTACACGAAGATGATCGAGGGGCCGGTTAGCGAGATTGACTTGCCCGAGCCCAGGAACAGGCCGGTGCCGATGGTGCCGCCAATGGCGATGAACTGTACGTGGCGATTGCTCAGGCCACGCTCCATCTCGTTGGTCTGGTCCAGGCTTTCGACAGACTTGAGTTTGCCCGTAGCCTGCTGTGTACCACCATTCACATTCGTATCGGCCATACTGATTTCATTTCTCTTCTCTGCCGCCCGATTGTTACGCACCAGACGCGATACTCGTTCAAAACAAGTTCAAACTGTATCACCGAAATATGTCACGAAAACCGCTCAGCTCAAGAATACATGCGATGATACTGTAAATATTCCGCCAAAAAGTTCAATTCATCAACACCAAATTGAACTTCTACCTCTATTCCACGGACTTGAGCGAGCTGACCGGGTCTACGCGATCGAGCACTGGGTTGGAGAACAGCTGCACCAGCAGCGCGAACGCCAGCGTCGCCACCACGGCAATCGCATAGCTGTACCAGTGCACTTCCACTTCGAAATACAGCGACGGCATATTCAACGCAGCAGTCAGTAATCCGCCTATCCACCTGCCAAGCGGCAGACCAACCACCACACCCATACCGGTCAATATCATCATCTCGCGGTTCACGTAGTTGTGCACCTCGCGGTCATAGAAGCCCAGCACCTTCAGTGTGGCCATCTCGCGGATGCGTTCGGACACGTTCGTATTGGCCAACGTAAACAGCACCACCAGCGCCAGGCCGCCGGCGAGCCCCACAATCAGCGCCACCACGGCACCCATCAAATCGAACTTAAACGTGGCGGCCAGATGCGCACAGCTCACGGCCTTGAGCACCGACGATTCCTCGCCCAACCGATCCGCATATTCGGCCTGTTCGGTCTCGGAACCTTTCAGCTTGGCGAGCATCGCGTTCCACGTCAAGGTCGAGGCAGTGCCATCTCCCGAAGCCGAAGACGTCACACCGTCGGCCGCAAACTTCTGGTCGTACAGTCGCTCACTGATGTACACATCAGAGCCGATGAGGTTGCGCGTCACCGCCGCAACCTTCACCTTGGCCCGCCCGCTGCCGCCATTGCTCAACGTGACGGTGTCGCCCGCATGAATATCCAACGAATTGGCTGCGGACTTCGCCACAATCACACCACTATCGTCCAGCGCTACAGTGCCGCCACCCGCTTTGCCGAAGATATTGGGCAGCTCGAACCACCCATCGTCACCGGCCTCTTCCAGCGTGACCATGTCGTTCAGTTTGTTCAACGAATTGTTGGGCACCGTCATCAGCTGCACGGTTTCGCTTTCCTGCGCCGCATTGCTCATCTCGCCACTATCCACGCGCAGATTCAGCGTTTCGGTGGCCCGGCCATCTTGTGCCACCTGCTTGCGCATCGCGGCGGCGTCATCGTCATTGGCCACCACCATCAAGTCATACTGGTAGATCTGCTCATATTGCTTGACGCCAGTCGTGTCGACGGTGTCGTTAATCGCAAATCCGCAGATAATCAGCGCTGTGCAACCAGCCACGCCGCCCACGGTCATAATCAAACGCGACTTGAATCGGAAGATATTGCGCGCAGTGACTTTGCCGAGGAAGTTCAGCCGGCTCCATACCGGGCGAATCCGCTCCAACAATATGCGAGCGCCCGCCTTCGGCGCCTTCGGGCGCATCAGCGCGGCGGGCGTGTGCCGTATCTCCTCGCGGCAGGCGAGCGCGGTGACCACGCCCACACCGACCACGAACAGCACGATGCCGGCCGAGCCGTACAGCCAGTCGTATTCGAGTCGCACACCGGGCAATATATACAGTCCCTCAATCACCACCATCAGGAATGCCGGGATGCCGAGGAATCCGACCAGCAGACCGATGCCGCCGCCGACCAAGCAGGCGAGCAACGCGAACAGCAGATACCGGCTGGACACGGCGAGTCCGCCATAGCCGAGTCCAAGGTAGGTGCCGATAAGTCCGCGGTCTTCCTCGACCATGCGGGTCATGGTGGTCAGGCTCATGAGCACGGCGACCAGCAGGAACACAATCGGGAATGCGCGGCCGATGGATTCGATGGAACTGACGTCTGATTTGAGCGAGCTGAATCCGTCGATCGAAGCGCGTGTCTGCACATACCAACGTGCGTTGGCCACATCGTCGATGCGCCGTTGCTGCTTGGCGAATTCGCTTTCCGCTTCGCTTCGCTTCGCATCGAGTTCAGACTGCGCATCATCCAGTTTCGCCTTGCCGTCCGCGAGCTGTTGTTCGCCTTCTTCCAGCTGCCGCTCGCCTTCTTCGAGCTGCTGCTTGCCGCTGGCCAGTTGGGCGGCCTGCGCTTCAAGTTGCGCCGACTGGGTTTCGAGGGTTGCGGCATTCGCTTCGAGTTCCGCGGATTTGGTATTGAGCTGTGCCTCTCCTGCAGCCGCTTCCTGTTCCTTGGCGGTCAGTTGCGCGTTCTGCTGGTCCAAGGTGGATTGTGCGGGGGCAACGGTTTCGTTTAATGTGCGCTGCAAATCGGCTTTCTGCTGGGTCAGACTGTCTCGCTGCGTTTGCAGTTCCGTTTGCTTGGCGGCCAGCTGTTGCCGCAGCTCACTGATTGACGGCACTTCAGGCAGGGTAATGCCAAGGCGCGCGAGCAGTTGCTTGATGGCCTGCCATGTGGGTGAGTTGAAGTCGATATTCGGGTCAAGTTGCGCCAGTAGATTGTCGGCCTGTTGAATCATGGACAGCATCTGATCAATTTGTGCCACGCCTTGGTCGATTTGGGTAATGCCCTGTTCGATTTTCGTGCGATTGGCGGTCAGTTCCGTTTGCGCCGCATCGAGCTGTTTGCGAGCCGAGGTGAGCTGCGCTTTGCCCGATTCGAGCTGGGTGCGCGCTTCGGCTATCTGCTGGCGACCTTGCGCGATCTGTTGACGGGCCGATGCAATCTGCGCACGTCCATCGGCGAGCTGCCGTTCGCCATCGGTAATGGTTGTCCTGTTGTTCTCCAATTCGGTACGGCTATCTTGCAATGTCGTTTTGTTGGCTTCCAGCTCGGCCCAGTTGTCGTCGATCTGCTTCTGGGCTTCGTCCAGCTGCTCGTTGGCCTCGTCTTTGGCATCGTCCAGTCTGCGCTGCGCGCTGGAGACGATCTGTTGACGACGGGCTTTCTGGCGTGTGGCCTGTATCTGATGTTCGATACGGTCGGCCACGGTTTTGATGGCTTCATCGTAGGCATCGGAAAACGTGTCAAAATCGGACGCACCAGTGACGGCAACCGATATCGCAGTGTATATATTGCCGGTCACGCCGTCGCTGGATGCAAAGAACGTATAGTCCTCGGATGAGGTGGACCGGAAGGAGGTCATGCCCGAATAGCCGTCTGGATTGTTGAGGTCGCGCGGGTCGAGTACGACGCCGGTGATGGTGAGTTTCGTGGGGAACTGCGGGGATTGCTCGGCGTCGGCGTCCGTATTGGCGTCGGACTTCGCATCGGATGCCGAGGCATTGGCGGCGACACCTACCGTATCGGCATTATTGGAATCGTCAGTCTCCGTGGCCGCTACCGATATGACGGATGAAGAGGTGTCTTGTGGCGTCACAGTAATGGTGCCGCCAATCTTGAGTCCGCTATCGTTCAGGAATTGCTGCGTAACCGCCACTTCGCCGGCCTTGTTCGGCAGTTTGCCTTGTTGCAGGTACGGCTGATCAAGCCCTTCGGTACCGATTTCCTGCATGGTCACGGTTTTCTTGGTGCCGTCCACCAACGTGGTCACCGTCTGAGAACGTTCGGGCTGCACGGTTTGCACACCGTCGATTCGGCGCAGTGCCGCTGCATCATCACCGGTCAGGCCGTATGTGGATAGCACCTGCAGGTCATGCAGTCCCTGCTGATCGTAAAAACGACCGGCCGCCAGAAAAGCATCGCGGCATCCGGCGTAGATGCCGGTCAGCACGGCCACGCCAAGCAGCGTAATGACGGCGATCGAGACGAACCTCTTCCAGCTGCGCAGCCAGCAACGCAACGTATCTTTGGCAAATACCGCAGAAACGCCCGCTCCTCGACCGCCGCTATCGTCGAGGTTCCGCCGTTTCACAGAATGTTTCACAGGTTGTTTCACGAATCGCCTCGCTTGTTTCACGGGGCGTTTCACAGAGTGTCTTGCAGTGAGCATCGCCAATCACCTACCATTCGATATCGGCGATGGGCCGCGGCGTTGCGTTGACCTCCTCGCTGGTCACCTTGCCGGAGCGGAAGCGAATCACTTTGTGAGCCATCGGTGCAAGCGCGGAATTATGCGTGATGATCATTACGGTCATGCCTTGTGTTTGGCAAATATCCTGCAGCAACTGCAGCACTTCCTTGCCGGTCTCGTAATCGAGCGCACCGGTCGGCTCATCGCACAACAGCAGCTTCGGCTTTTTGGCAATCGCGCGGGCGATGGATACACGCTGTTGTTCGCCGCCGGACAGTTGCGCTGGGAAGTTCCCCATGCGCTCCCCCAACCCGACCTTGTACAAGGTTTCCACCGGGTCGAAATGGTCGGGGCAAATCTGTGAGGCAAGCTCCACGTTTTCCAGCGCGGTAAGGTTCGGCACAAGATTGTAGAACTGGAAAACGAAGCCGATGTCGTTGCGCCGGTAGGTCACCAGTCCCTTTTTCCGCAGGCCCGTAATATCGCGCCCGCCGACCACTACGCGGCCGGTTGTGGCGGTAAGCGCGCGAATCACACTGCTACCAGAAGGATATTCCTTGACCACATGGTCGAATTCGATATACGCCATCGCACACCTCCAACGCGCTCGTGGCAGCCACCTAGCCCCATAGGCCCCGCCAAAACTTCCTGCTATACTCAAGTAAAACAACACTGTGTCGGTTCTGCAACCAACAGTTGGATTGTGGGTTGTCGGAACTTGGGGAGAAGGCCATGTCCAAAGAATTGACGGAAAGCCGCCGCACCCGTTACACGAGACGTGCCATGCAGGACGCGCTTATCGAGTTGCTGCGCGATCAGCCGCTCGGCTCCATCACCGTTAAAGCGTTGTGCGAGCGGGCCGATGTGAATCGTTCCACGTTTTACGCGCATTATGCGAGCATCGAGGAACTGCTGCACGACATTGAAGACGAAACCATGGCCTGGGTCACCACCGCACTCGAACAGCTACTCGCCCAGCCAGATCCTGCCGGCATCGAGCATGTTATTGAGCGCATCTGCCAGTACATTGCCGACAATCGCAAGCATCTGCAGGTATTGATGAGCCCGAAAGCGGATATCGGCTTCCAGCAGCAGCTGCTGGGATTGATTTACAGCCAGCGCGGCGTAGGCGAACAGTTGCAATCTTCGGCGGGTTACCCAGCCGAGGCGCAGATGCGTATGCGATTCGCCGTGTCCGGCAGCATTGGGCTTTTGCAATATTGGCTCGCCACCGATCTCGCGGCCTCTCCCGAATCGGTGTCCCACACCATCTTCACCATGTGTACGCCTGCCACGCAGTGAGCACAGTGAATTCAGTGAACTCAGTGAAGCGTGCGGTTTCATAAGCATCGCTCGCTATAGCTTCGCCTGCTCACCGGCCGCGCCCACGCCCGCGCTTGCAATAGCGCACAAATAGACGATTGACCATTTCTGAGACGATACGGCGGCATAGAATAACGAACGTTGCGCATCGCGGCAAGCCCCGCGTGCGCCAAAACCCAAGAAATGTGAGAGAAGGGCACAATGAGTACTGCTGATGCGCCTAAGAAGCCGCGCGAAACCGACGACGTGCCGGTGCCGGCCACGCTGCGCAAGTCATTGAAAAACCGCCACATCCAGCTGATTGCGCTGGGCGGCGCCATCGGAACCGGCCTGTTCTATGGTTCCAGTGAATCCATCGCGCTGGCCGGACCCTCGATTCTGCTCGCCTACTTGGTTGGCGGCCTCGCGATTTTCGCGATTGTGCGTGCACTGTCTGAAATGTCCGTTGAGGATCCGAAGGCGGGCGCGTTCAGCTACTATGCCACCCGCTACTGGTCCAAGCGCGCCGGCTTTATTTCCGGCTGGAACTACTGGTTCAACTACATCCTCGTCTCGATGGTGGAGCTATCAGTGGTGGGTTCGTTTGTGAACTACTGGTTCCCGGCGATTCCGACATGGGTGTCGGCGGCCGTGTTCTTGGTGATCATCTGCGCCGCCAACCTGCTGGGCGTCTCTAAATTCGGTGAGTTCGAGTTCTGGTTCGCCATCATCAAGATTGTGGCCGTGATCGCCATGATTATCGGCGGCCTGGCCGTCATCATCTGATCGCCATGATCGTCGGCGGCCTGGCCGTCATCATCTTCGCTCTGCCCACCGCATCCGGCATCAAAGCGAGCTTTGCCAACTGGTTCACCTTGGAAGGGGGCTTCTTCCCGAACGATCTCATGGAGCAGACTAAGGACGGCACCTGGACCGGCCTGTTGATGGCGCTTGTCGTGGTGATGTTCAGCTTCGGCGGCACCGAGCTCATCGGCATCACCGCCGGCGAAACCGAGGATCCGAAGACCACGATTCCGCGCGCCACCAATGATATTATTTGGCGAATCCTCGTGTTCTACATCGGCGCTCTGGGTGTGATCATGGCCGTAGTGCCGTGGAACACCATCGATGGCAAGTCCAGCCCGTTCGTGCAGATCTTCGATTCCGTGGGCATTCACGCGGCTGCCGGTATTTTGAACTTCGTGTGCCTGACCGCTGTGATGAGCGTCTACAACTCCGGCCTGTACGCCAACTCCCGCATGTTGTACTCGCTGTCCAAGCAGGGCAATGCGCCCGCTTACTTGGGCAAGCTCAACTCGCGCGGCGTGCCAGTGGCCGGCGTGCTGACGTCCGCCGCGATCACCGCCATCGCCGTGGTCGTGGTGTTCGTGTGGCCTGAGTTCGCGTTCAACTACCTGATGTCGATTGCCACCATTGCCGGCATCATCAACTGGACGATGATCATGCTCACCGAAATGAAGTTCCGTAAGGTGGTCGCCGCGGGCGGCGCTCCCGAGGATTCCGAGCTGGCCGGTCTGAGCGGCCAGGAGGCACTGGACGCGATTCACTTCAAACTGCCGTTTGCCAAGGTGACCCCGTGGGTGGTGCTGGCGTTCCTGGCGCTGGTCGTGGTGCTGATGTGCTTCTCCACCAGCTACCGCATCGCCGTCATCGCCGGCGTGATCTGGCTGGCCATCCTCTTCGCCGCCTACCAGCTCACTCAGGCGAAGAAGTAAGGCTCCATTTGCGAATAGCTCTCACTGATGAGCACTCAGTGAGAGCTATTCGCAAATGGGATTTATTCATGAAACAGCTCATCGATGCCGACGAGCTGAACGTCGGATTGAGACGCCGCAGCATCGTCGACCAGTGATTGATCGAAACCGCCGAGCGAAAACAGCAGGTATGTTCGCTGGCCGATACCGGTTCGCGCAGCACGGTCTCGCAGTAGATTCAGCACGGAACGGTCCACCGGCGCATTGCGGAATTTGCACTCGCCCACAATGGCAGCATCAGACGCATTGTCAACGGCCATCACGTCTATCTCATCCTGACGATCCCACCAACGGCCAACCGCACGCGCACGGAAGGGCAACCGTCCAGCAGCACTCTCACGCCACATCCATTCACGGCACAGACCCTCGAACGGTTTGCCGGCAAAATCATGTAATACCGGCTTGATATGACGCTCGTATACGCCTTCCACATCGCCCCGCTCCAATTCCGAACGATACGGAAAGACAAACGAATACCAGAATCGGAAGAAATTGTCGCTCAGCTGATACAGCCCACGCGAACCTTTCGCCCGCTCCTTAGGCTTCGCCGTGACTGGGAACTCACGTTCCACAATCCCCAGTTCCATAAGATTGGCGAGATACGACGATACTGTTGCGTTTGCCATCATCGTGTGTGTCGCGATCTCATTCAGCGAAGTTGCGCCGAGCGCGATCGCCCGTATCACGCTGTTATATTTCGCAGTTTCCCGCAGTTCTTCGTGCAACAAAAATTCAACCTCGCTGTATAGCGGAGCAATGCGTCTCAGAATATGCCGCTTGACATTTGCGTCTATGGTCTCATCTGGGTCAAATTCCTCTAGGTAACGCGGGATACCGCCCAGTATTGCGTAGGCCAGCGCCTTATCCTCGCCACTATAGTTGGGGAAGAATTGCGCTGCATCCCAATATGGCATCGGCAGCATCTTCAGGATGCCGGTCGCACGACCATATAGCGGCGATTTTTCTCCCAACAGCTCCTTTTCGATGAAGCTCATGGCACTGCCGCAAATCACAATCATCAGATTTGCATGACGCAACGTGTGGTCCCAAAGATTCTGTAGCACTGACGGCAATGACGGATCAGATTTGACCAGATAAGGAAACTCATCGAATATCACAAGCCTGCGGCCGCCATCGCTCGGCTCTGGCAGCCGGGTTAACTCGGTTAACGCCCTTTCCCAAGAAGGATATTGACTCAGATAATCCTTGCCCGGGGCACCCGCCTCGAACATGAGACGGGAGAACGATGCCAGCTGTTCATCTTTAGTGGCATTCTGCGCCGCGAAGAATAAGGTTTCCTTGTCTTTTGCGAGTTGAATAAGCGTCTCTGTTTTTCCCACGCGCCTGCGGCCGTAGACGAACACAAGCTGTGCCCTACGCTCAGTGAAACATTCCTGCAGTTGCCGTAAATCGCTATCTCGTCCGATGAATGTCATACTGCCCGCCCCTCTATGCCATACGTTGGCGAATTCCTATTCGCACCACGATTTATTGTATCACGATTAATATAATCGTGATTATATAAGATGCGGGCGGTGCGGACTCGGGCCCACTTGCAAAAGACTCTCACTGAGGAGTGCTCAGTGAGAGTCTTTTGCAAAATCAGGCCACTCGTTGCAAATTTCTCTCACCGACTCAACGTCAGTGAGAGTTTTTTGCAAATGAGGGGTCAGATACGGCGCTTGCGCCAGATGGTCAGGGCAATACCGGCGGCGGCGAGGACCACCACGGCACCAGCCACGCCGAAGACGGCGACACCAGTGTCGGAGATGACGGCACCCGGCTTCTTGCCATCAGCGGAGACCTTCACGAGGGCCTTGCGGGCCTCGGTCAGGTGACGAATCGCATCCTGGACCTCGGTGGAGGTGGCGTTCTCCTTGGCGAGCACCTTCTTCGCTTGGGCCAGCGCATTGGCGTAGGCCTTCCACGAATCGGCGGTGTAATCGTCCTGGTTCAGCTTCTCGGCTTCGGCCTTGGCAATGGCGTCTTCGAGCTGCTTGAGCTCTTCCTCAGTGGCCAGATCGGGATCCGGAGTCGGCGTCTCGTCGGCAACGACCTTCACGGTGAACGTGGCGGTCTTGGTCGAATCGGCCACAGACTGCACGGTCACGGTCACCTTGTCGGAGGCCTTCGAGGAGTCGAAGCCGAGCAGCTCGTACTCATCGGCGGCGAGCTCACGGGTGGTGGAGCCGCCGTTGCCATCGGCCACGGTCGCGGTGACGACCAGACCGGCAACGTCGAGCGCTTCACCAACCTTGTACTCGGCCTTGGCGGGCTGCGCGGTCACGGCGATGGAGAGGATCGTGCCTGCGGCCGGGTGCTCCGGCTCGGGCTGGCTCTCCTCCAACGCATTCTGCGCGTCGGTCAGGGCCTTGGCGGCGGCATCGACATCAGCCTGAGACAGGCCGGAGTCAAGGAAGGTCTGCTTGGCCGTCTTGGCTGCGGCGAGCGCATCCTCGAATGCCTTCCAGCTGGCCTCGGTGTAAGCAGAGCCATCGGTGCCGAGCTTGTCGGCCGCTTCAATCGCGCCATCAAGCGCCGTCGTATCGGCCATCTCAATGGACACGCCTTCGTCGGTCGGGTGAATGGTCTGCATCAGGCCGTCCGCGTCGAAGGTGATCTCGTCGATGGCGGTTTCACGGTGGTAGCCGAGGCCGGAGGTGAACACGCCGAGCGGCGTGTAGTGGCGATGGTAGGCCATGAGCCAACGGTCGTTGCCGTCCGCGTCGGTCACATGCACGTCGGACTGGTGCGCGGTACCTTGCAGGTTCTTGGAGGAATCCTTCTGCAGCAGCACACCCTTGTAGGTGATGGTGCCGTCGATGGAATCGGAGACGCCGTACCTCACATGGTAGTTCGGGGAGTTGGCGTCGTCGCACGACCAGGTCCAGTGGTACTTGCCGTCGCGGTAGGCGACGACCACGGACTCGCGGAAGTCGTTCAGACCGTTGAGCTTCTTCACCGTACCGGCCTTGATGCTCACCATGTCGTCGTTGAGTTCGGCGATGGCGGGCGAACCGTTGCCGTACAGGATGTACGACTTGCCGGTGTTCGGGTCGGTGAAGATGGACGGGTCGATGGCCTGTCCAACGGTGACGCCTTCCATCGTGCGAGTGACCAGCGGTTGGTCGGCGGCCTTGTACGGGCCGGCCGGGTTGTCGGCCACGGCGACGCCGATGGCGGATGTACCGTTCGGCAACTTCGCGCAGTAGTAGAAGTAGTACTTGCCGTTCTTCTTCTCGATGGTCGGCGCCCACGCGGAGCCCACGGACCACGGGGAGATGGCGGTGTTCTCATCGCCATCGGTGGTCGGCTGGTGGTCCTTATTGACATCGAGGATCACGCCCTCGTCGGTCCAGTTCACCAAGTCGGTGGAGCTGAACGCATGGAAGTAGTTGCCGCTCCAGCCGGAGAAGCCGTCGGTGGTCGGGTAGATCCAGAACTTGCCGTCGAAGTAGTCGATGTCCGGGTCGGCGTACTGGCCGGGCAGTACCGGGTTGTTGCCCACGGTGACCTTCTTCAGCGTCCAGGTCTGCGGCGCACCGTCGCCCAAATCAACGACCAAAGTACGGTCCTTAGCCAGGTCGGCCGTACCACCATTGGTGAACGCCTGACCATCAAGGGTGAGCTTGATGGAGTCGTCGCTACGGTTGACAGACACCTTGACGGGCACCTTGGTCGCGCCGCCACGGCGGTTGAGCACGGTGGTGACGGTCTTCGTGGACCAGTCGAGGGTGGAACGGACCTGAGAGTGGTCGTCAGTGCCACGCAGCGAGTTCGGGTCGGACGGCACAGTGCCCACAGAAATACCCTGCAGAGCAATCGGGCTGGTCTTCTCGACTTCCTGAGCAGTGAGCGCGCGGTTCCACACGTTCACATTGTCGAACGAACCCTTGAAGTATGGGTCGTTGTAGAAGGACTTGCCCAAGTAGGCCAGCAGATCGTTACCCAAATCGGTGACCTTGTTCTTGGTCGCCTTGTTCTGAGCCACCTGCGCACCGTCAGAGTACACGGTCATCACGTTGTCGTCCAACGTGACCGTGACACGATGCCATGCGCCGTTGCCAGACAACGTAGCGTTAGCCGCGTCCTCCGCACCATACGAGTTGGTGGTGATGCGGCTGGCGAGCTCGCCGGAGTTGTTGTACTTCAGGAAGTAGTACTTGGTGGAGTTCTGGCCGAAAGCGAACGTGAACTGGTTTTTATTGATCTCCGACTTGACATCCATCTGCACAGTCAGCTTGTTACGGCCATCGAACAGGCCCTTCGGGAACTCGGCGTAGGTGCCGTCAGAGCCGTCGAGCTTAAGCACCTTGCCCTTTTCGGCATCCTCGGAGACCTTGGCGTTGCCGTTGAAGGTCAAGTCGTTGCTGTTCTCAGTGGTGTCGGTACCCTTGCTGTCTTCGAAGTCATACTCGGCAATCGGACCGGAGCCGTCTTCATCGGGTGTGACTGGCTCGGTGTCCTTGTTCTTATCGAATGCCTTCAGGATTGCGTTGTACTCGGTTTCAGTGACAGGCAGGATGGTGCCGTGACGCTTCTTGAGCGAACCGAAGTTCACATCAGAGGCAAAGCCCCAATCAGCCTTATCAGTGCTGCCTAAATCGGCAGAACGGTATGGGGTGTAACCCTTACCGGCTGAGTACTGGTCCCACATCAGACCGTAGAGCATCTTCTTGCCCGCATCACTGGTCTGCACGTCATCTTCATTGTAGAAGAACAGCTCCGGGCCTTCCAGCTGCGCACCGGTCAGACCGGTACCAGTCAGGTCACCGAATGTACCGACAAGCGTCCACTGGTTCGGATCACTGTCAGTGTTGTAGTAACCATTCGCAATTGTGTCACCAGTGGTGAGCGTTGTGGCATACGGATCCTTGCTACGCTCAACACCGAGGTACGTGTCACCGGACACACGATAGTAATAGCCGTCATCGGCCTTAATCATCGTGGTATCGATAACGGACTTGACTCGGTCGATCCACTTGACAGGCGTCGTGAAGTTCACGAAATCACGCGTGGTGGAGTAGTACATATTGGTGCGATCGCCGGACTTGTTGTCCGCGTCGGAAGCAGTGGCCCAGTACACCATGTACTGCTTGTTCACATCATCCCAGTAGGCTTCCGGAGCCCAAGCCATGCCGGCTCCCGGAATCTGAGAGGCAACGTCAACGGCGCGCGGTTCGCTCCAGTTGACGAAGTCATGCGACTCCCACACGATTAGGTTGGTGCTGCCATTGGTGGTAGCGGTGGCCGCGCCCCAACCGCCACGGTTATGGATGCTCAGCTCGGTAGCGATGAGGTAGACGGTGTCGCCTTCCGGAGAGCGGACCAGATACGGGTCGCGCACGCCGTTGTCCTTGCCACGAGAGTTGCCGGTCTGGCTGTTGTTCCAGCTGAGTACCGGATCGCCGGACTCGCGGGTGTCATGCCAGCTCAGGCCATCCTTGCTGGTGGCGAAGTACATCTGCTCGTCGGTAGCGCTACCTTCGGTGCCGGTGAAGTGCGCAAACAGATAGTCCGTGGTCTTCGGCTGTTCGACGGCGGCCTTGACGGTCAGCTCGAATTCCTTGGTTTCCGTG
>OOBU01000185.1_pt1 | contig 41343 bp, 53 predicted proteins | sample 1671501 | NCBI WGS metagenome assembly OOBU01 (sample SAMN06348163, study PRJEB24527) | human gut metagenome | biome: human gut; feature: ankylosing spondylitis patient; material: feces | host: Homo sapiens | place: China | collected 2015-10
ATTCAATAGCCGTTGAACTTCGGCTTCGTCTTCTTTTGTCATAATTCGTTGATTTATAGGGTTGATTTAAAAATTAAATGATGGTGCAAAGATACAGTTTTTTGCACAAAATCATTGGAAATGAGAATATTTTTGTGTTAAACTTTGCGAAAAGTAACAATCTGAAAGTTCTGTTAGCAAAAAGAAAGGCGGTCGCCATGTAGTGAACCGCCTTATCTTTTTAGAATACATACGAAAACCAATGATAACGTTTCCTCCCCTCACGATACGTGAGGTCATACTGATTGGTATAAGCCTCCTGTTCAAAGGAGATAGCACGATAAGCCTTATGGCTATCTCTAAGCATGATAAGCCTGACAAGCCATTCGATGAGATACCACAGATAAAAGAACACATAGAGCATTTCCTTCATTTGCTCGGTATGTATCTGTTCGTGATTAAGAGTCTTATCACTAATCAGTCTGTCTCTTCGAGTGAACAGAACCCCGAAGAGGTTCACGTAACTGAAACCTCTAGTGGGAATAATTTTATTCTTGATAATCTTCATACTAGATAATGAATAATTCTATAAATAAATACGTGAGGAACACGTCTGCGAACCCTGCTATCTCCAGCCAGTACCAAGGGTGGAATTTTACTTCCTTACTAATATACCAGATACCGTTTGCCACCAGCATACAGACAAGCACCAGCCTACACAACCTTGCTTGCCCGACCTGCGGTCGGAAAGAGGTAAAGGGGTGAAGAGATAAAATGATTAAAATTCTGTAACGGGACGAACTCGATACAAATCGCCAACTTTATCGTTGCCGCCCCGACTGCCATTGTCGAAACCCAGATTCCACGCAACGTAACCCGAAGGCTCAACGCACGACCAGTAAAGCGCCCGCTTGAGCAAATCAGCATTCTGCTTACCTGCGTTCTTGATACGCTGCAATGCGAGATTGATAGTCTCGAAATGAGAACGGATAATTTCGAGTTCTCCTGTAGCAGGGAGATACCATGAGTTTGCGGGAATACTCACGTCTCCTCCAGGGTCACCTGTATGTGATTTTGAGTAATTATAGCAATAAGCTACTGCGTATGTCGAAGGAGGATCATTCTTATAGTAACTGCTCTCCATAATAGCGGCTGTTCTAGTTTTGCCATCGAGAAGACTCCAATCGCTTGATTTCTGATACCCAACGGAACTAGCATTCGCTACGCTTCCCCATTTCATTGCGCTACTAGGTTCTGTTAAGGCAACACCAATACGTGTGCTTCCGTGCTGAACAACAACAGCATCAGCATCCGCTCTACTAATGCCGATACTCGTAGTCTGCCACGCTTCGCATCGCATGTAATTACCCCACGACGCTCTCTCAACCTTGCCGATGTACACTCCATCCTGCAAGGAACGAAGATTCTGCTCCATATAAGCCTTCATGCTAGCCGCTGAAGCATTGGTGATGGCTTGTCCATTAGCGGACAGCCAATCGCTGATTTTTCTTGTCTTAATTGCCATAATATTATGTCTTTTAAATTGTTGTACTTATTTACTGCCATCTACCGATACTGCATTGTTGATAGCGGCATTCACTGCATCTATGAAGCAGGGAGCGGTAGTTCGTTCAACGAGTTCCTTGATGATTTTCACTTCATCATCGGTGTACTCAGTGTCATCGTTGCCGTTCCACATTTTCACTGCAAGAGCCTGTCCTGCCAGCCCCAATCCTGTTCCCTGCGAGTAGATGATGTTTGCAATCTGCTTGCGTGCGTTAACTACCTGACACCGATTCTTGTCGAGTGTCATAAATACTTCGAGATGTTCTAACTTAACTTTCATATTTATTACGTTTATTTACTTATTATCTTAATCAAAAAATATCATTAGTATTGTAAAGCTCAAAGATAAAGCCGCCATCATTTCTAGTAGCATCATCCGATGTGTCTATACAAATATCTATATATGATATAACATAAGATATGCTTGAAACATTGGCTTTGATAGGAGAAGACGCATTGTAAGCATTGCCATATCCTGTCACGTTAATACCCACATACTTAGTGTTATAATTAAACCAGCTACTAGGAACACGCAAACTATACCTTCCTTCAGATAAACGAATAACTGATACCATACTAGTATTACCATTGAAAACATTCAACGTTTCAAAAGATACACCAGAGCTAGAGTATGTTGTTCTTCCTGTGGCAATAATATGTCTATCACTACCATAAATCATCGTGCTATCCAAATTAATATGCTTCTCGACAATCCAACCATAAAATTTTTTATCGTCTCCATATCCCATTAGAACGAACATAGAGCGTTTTGGGATTCTCAAAGAAGTTTTCTTATAACCATCAACAAAGAAATATTTTCCTGAATCAGCATCAATATCAACAGGAGCAGTACATTCGGTATCATTCCACTTGTAATTGATAATCGTAATTCTACGTCCATTTTGAGATATATCCCAAAGTAAATACCAAATAATTTTCCAACCACCTGGTTTATCCGTATAATAAGACACAAGGTTATCACTGTAATCTGTTCCTACAAACCCACCAATGTTAATAGTCATTCCTGCATTCCATTTTGCAAAAGGATTACGTAAAGACCCCTCAATACGTCCTTGTACAATAGCCTCTGAGACTTTTAGATTACCACCTTTCGTTACACTGAATGGAGCATCAGCCCCATTAGGTGCGCCAAGCCACAGAGCGTAATCATTATCATTACTAACAACCCTAAACGAGCCAAACATTGCGCCACCTGACGGATTGTACAGATTAATCTGATTGCTTCCGAGCATATTGATGGTAGCGTTCTCGGCAAGAAGAAGATGAGTTGCTATTGATTTATATTGGCTCATCTCTGTCCAATGTCCATCGGTCAAACTAGGCGAAGAAGTTGCGTTGTCATACGTTTTAGTACATTGATACCACTTGCCTTTAACACACACAACATCAACGTATGCTTCTTCTCCTGCACCAGAAAGATACTTATAGCTGCCCGATTCAAAACCGTCATGTTCACGCATAAGAGCACCTTTTTGCCCTTTGTCTCCTTTCAGAGAGAAGGAGATAGAGCCAGTTACTTCTGCTAAAACCTTTGTCATAAGCTAACTATTTAACACCTGTGATTACATAAACTGCGCCCTTGTAGGCACGTATTGCCGATTCCGTAACAGTAAACTTGTTGTCGCTTACCGTTGGTGCTCCCGAAATAGGAATACCGCTGTTGGAATATAATGCCATGCTGAATGTGACATCTTCGATATTTGTATTAGAACCACGCTTGCGCATGTACGGAACGTATACGATGCTTCCTCCCGAATTTTGAATGAAGTTCTCAGCTACAGCATTTCCGTTGCCATCCGTAGGGTTCGGGAATATGATATATTCATCCGATACGTCATTGACGGTCTGGGTATCTGAAGCGTAAAAACTTCCTGCCTTGTATGCTTCGCACATAACGAGGATAGATGAATCAACGTCTGTCTCATTGATGGTGAATGTAGGAGAGTCGCTATCCTGCTTGAGTACCCATGCGTTGGTAGAGTCTGGCAGATACCACTTGAATGTATATCCGCTAGATGTCACGGACGTTCCTTCCGTCACCTCTGCTTTGACTGTACAGCTACCGCCCTTCTCTGTGATAGTGAACAGATTCGTACTTGAAGTAGGGAGAATGTTCACTCGCTTTGAGCTGACAACGCCCTTGGCTATATAGACTGGGTACATAGCTTTAAGATTAATGTTTGTGTTTTCGAACGACAGGCTTGTTCTTGCTTCGATGTTGAACGAATCACCGCTATTGATTTTCACAAGGTTCTTATTGACCGTAAGGGTCGGATTGCCGCTAGCATCAGCCCCCATGGTAAAATGACCAGACACGCCACCAAACGAATTAGTGGAAACGCCCGAATCATTGAACGCCAACGTCACACCGCCGACAACCCATGTTGTAGAACCTCTTGTAAGGTCGAAGTTATTACCTGCGCCCTGCTCTGCTGAAAAGGCTTGCATAACTATGACTGGATGCCTAGCACCGCTAGCTTCGAAGTCAGGCGAAATCTGAGTAGGCGCATTCCACTCGCCATCATAGTTCTGATTAACGTCTCCTGTCGTACACTGAAGGATTGGGTAGATTGTCGTTCCGTTGCTTGTCACAACAATCTGTCCTGTTATTGATGCTTTACTCATTTGTTACCTCGCTTTCCTTTTTATCTGTTGATACCTCAGATTCAGAAGACACGTCTGGCTTATCTGTGCCAAATCCGTTATACTTATCCCTTGTATCGCCCTCACCACCATACTCGACTGGGGTATAGCAATATGCAGGGGTGGCTACACTTCCGTCAATCTCAGCTAGAGCAGAATGCTCCTCTATGAGAGCACCGCCAGCATAGGCAGCTCTTGCACTCAGATTAACACCAGGAACATCATTCATCTCACTCTGATAGAGCAAGCAATTACCGTCATGCGTCATTGTAAGCGGAACACCAGCCTTGGTGATTACCTCTGCGACTTCCTTAGTTACCTTAACGTAATATCTCATAATCGTATATTTTTAAAGTTCAACAATAATTAGCTGTTCTCGTCAATTTCCCTTGACACAAGATAGTTTCCGTTCTCATCCACAAGGGTATTGCCATTCTCGTCAACAATCAGCTCGTAAGCACCTCTGTCTTCGATTGTCAGACGGATACTCTTCTTCGCCTCGAAAGGACATTTGAACGTCTCTCCGTACCCTAACACCGTGACATCCTCAGTCATGGTGACTACGCCATTGTTCACAACTTTGCCATAAGATACTTTCTGCCACTTCGCTCTGATAATCTTATTCCATACAGAAGGTTCAATGACTCCGTTGTTGTCACTTACGATAGCCCGACAAGTTACGAAAGCTGTATCAGAATTGAGACCGAAGCCATCGCCTACGAACTGAGGAGTGAGGGGTGGAATGGTTCTTTTGATATATGTAACCTTCTTCGGGTCTCCTGTTCGAGGAGAAGATGGAATACTTCCTTCGTAGATATAGCAGGCTCTTACCTCATATCCGATTCCGTCACCTATCATATCACAGTTGACGGTGATAGATGTAATCTGACCGTTTGCAGCCTTTGTCATGGCGGTAATCTCGTAGTTCTCGGAATCGTCAACAGAAGAGATAAGCTGCTTCGTTCCATTATCCAAGATACGATACCACCATATCCTTGCCTTTGTGTCCGCAGACTTATCTATAGCTCCGACCATTACCTTTGCTGTGATGGTTCTTGTGCTCGCATGTTTGAGTGGATTCCAAAGCACGGTAGGAGCACTATCAAGCATAATCTCTGCCCTTGCATTAGTGGTGTCTTCAAGGTAGAGCGGCTTGTTGGCTATGAATGTGTACTTATATCCACTTATCGGGTCAGTCCAATTACCCTCAAACCGCATTGTTCTCGGCTTATTGAGAACTGAGTTAGACTTGATAAAGAGAGTTCCCTTGTTCAAGCCCTCTGTTGTGGCTTCATAACCACTTACCACACTGGCTTTTTCACTTGTTGCTACTACGACAATTCCACTAGTAGAAACTTCCGACCATTTGAATGAATCCAACTGACTGTTAAATGTGCCCGTCTCATTAGGGTTATCGGGGTCGATGAGGAAGCATGACGGAAACATCGTACATGGACGGATTGCGTAATTCGGGGAATATGAGTTGGCGATGCCGTCATACTGCTGCCTGTTGATGATGTCTCCAACTATCTCTATGCTGCAAGACTGGGAATAGGCGGTTGCCTGTATATCCATCATCTTGTCAACACTTACTGCTAATTCTTTTGGCATATCTTTCAATTTTAAAGTTCAACATTAGAAACTAACACTCACATCTTCGGAATACATCGTCTCGCCATCCTTGATTTCGGCATCACATCGGAATGTCACACTACCTATCTTGAATGCAGCACCGCCGAGATCTTCATAGGTTAAATCGACCGACAATCCACAGTTGGCGTGAGAGAGTGCCCATTTATTATCTGCCGTTGGATTTCCGCTATCTCTAGTCCATACAACATTGACCATGGAGTCGGTCACGTCTTGATTGTAGAGTCTGCCGATTACCGACAGAGTAGTGAATACCTTCCAAGAGCCATCAGCATTCGTTGCCATCAAGTCGTTGAGACGGAAGTTCCACAGCTTCGATGATAGCATTTCGAGTGTAAAATACGGATTGCCCTCCACGAATGCCCAAGCTGTAGATGAGTAAATTGGCGGCTTTATTGTCTTGTCTTCTAAACACTTCCACTTGCAGCCGAGGTAATAGACGGTATCAATCGTTCGGTCACCATTGCGATAAGGACTATCGCCTTGTGCCACAGCCAAGCTCCACACACCTCTGTCTCTTGTCGTGTAGATTTTATTGCCCTGATAGTCTATCTGCTGAAATGATGCAGCCATCATCCACTTAGCATAGAACGCTCCATCACGCTTGTTGGCTGTAGGGAAGTCTTGGAAGAGGAACGATAGTGCATCTGGCAGCTTGCCCATCGCAAGAGAGTAGTTCGTCTTGTCAATGATAGGCTTTGTAACGTGGTCGAGCCAGACAAGCAACCCCTCGGATGATGATATATACCAGCAGCTCTGTCTGTCTTCGTCCACCGCATTTCCCCATCGTATCAATCTTGCCAGCTCGCAAGGTGGATAGTTCTTCTTGCTAGGACATTCATCATCGGGGTAGCAGACTACCGTAATAGTATTCGTTACGGTGTTAACCGATAGTACTCGCAACCACATATCATAATACTTGCCATTCTCGGCTAAGGTATTGATGGAAGCCAAGACAACATCATTCTCCTTGAATGCCGTGAAGTCATTATCCCATCGCTTCTGAAGCTTCAAGTAGTAGGTCACGTTTCCACCTTCCGTTGCCGCAGGAATCTCCGTCACCGACTCAACCATACCGCTCTCCGTAAAGACGAAGTTACTCTCCATAGCTGTCTGTCTGTTCACGATGAGTTCCTTTGCTATGATAGAGCTTCGGGATGTGATACTCTCAAACTCAGCGTTACCCAGTTCGTCAATCCTGCCACCAGTACCAGAGAGCATTCCTTGTATAAACTCGCCGAAAGTTGCACCCTTCTTAAATTGAGATAAGTCTTCTGCTGTCAATCCTTGTAAGAACTTCTGCACCTTTTCCCAAGTGATAGTTCCTTTTGCGGTATCGTCTTTCAGTTTAGAGAGATACATTTTATCGGTTATACTAGCATTAAAGCTATTGGTATTACTACCACCAACCATGCTAGATAGAGATTTAACAGTTTCTCCTTTTACTGCATCAATAATCTGCTTCGTATCACTCTTTGTAACTTCCAACGAATTAACAAGCTCAATCTCAACTTCTGCCAGCTCATCGTTATCAACCTTTACAGAGTAGTTGCTGACGAAAACTTCGTGACTAATAAGATTTCCATCGCTATCCGAATCGCCCTGTATTTGTATTGACAGCTTTGCATTCTCGTTTAGCTTACTTGCAAAGTCAGGATTTTCTTGCAAGAATATGCGAGAAAACTTAACAGAGTAGTTGAACTGGTCTGTATTGTTTTCGCTCATGTGCTTGATAAGAGCATCATCGAGTCGTTTCTCTGCTGCCGTTACAAGAACCTTTGGAGGTTTGATGCCTGTGATAACAAACAAATCTCCCTTTTGCGGTTTAAATCCAGCACTCGCGTTTGGCATTATGATACCTAGTGTTGATGTGTCCTTCTGAACCGCAATCCATAACTCTTTCTGAGTTGAATCTTGGTTTAGCTTATCTTCGTAAGCATCGCTAGCGTTAGCAAAGATGTAGTCATTCTTATCTGTGCGAACTGGTTTTAAGTTTCCATTTTCATCGACACTTACACAGTTGTAGCACTTCGAATTGTCAGCACTCGGTTGATTGTGAATCACAAATGAGCATGCAGGGCATCCGTTACTCTTGATGAGGTTTATCTTTGCAGGTTCACTAGCCAAAGCATGAGCAAACAAGTCAAAGCCAAAATCACCATTAAACTTATGCAACTTTATATAGAAATAGCTATGAATATATTTTCCGTCACTATCCTTTACATCACTATCAACACTATCAAAAGCAACATCCACAATCTCTCCAAACAACTGTCCTTCTGCATTTACAATTCCATTAATAGTTGGCTTTATATCATCAAAAGTAACAGTTCCTTGATGAGGATTTCCTTTCTTATACAAGTTTACAAACTCATAATATCCGCTACCACTAGGCAATTTATGGGCGTTATTCAAAGCGTAGTAGAAACGCTCTGCACCTTTCGTGTTGCGATATATAGAAGGCATAAGTACCGATGATGGTGCAATCCATTTTCGACCTGTTACAGACACTTGTACTGCATCATCCTCTGTTCCAGTATAGATTTTATCAAACCCATAAATACCTTCGTCATTTTTTCCGAAGTTATAGTCATACTCTACATATTTTGCAGATGCTATTCCATTAACATAAATACCAGAATTGTCAAGAGGAATATAATTATCACCATTTTTCCAACTATATTCTGAATTTGTGTCAAGAGAAAAAACTACATCACCACTAAAAGAAACCTTCCATGCACTTGAACCATGAAATGTTCTTTTTCCGTCCATAGTGAACACTTTGCAGTTGTATGAAAATATTGCATCAATATCAATATAGAATGTTCCATCTTCTGCAAATTCAACACTACATGCATCACCCAAGTTAGAATCAGTACATACGTTTTTATAAAGGTCGTGATATGTTGTGTATATATTTATGGTTCTTGTTGCACTTGATAGGTTTGTTATATTCTCTTTTTTTTGAATATAGTCAAACAGCTCAAAATTAAACGAGATTTTAGAGAAATCTATAATCTGACCTTTCTTTACATTTATTTTTATACTAACCCAAAACCAACATTTAACCTTTGGATTTTGACTATTGTCAGCTTGCGTAAGATTCTCAGGAGAATAAGTATCTCTTACATATAATGTAGACACATCAACATTTCCTTCGTACTTTCCCTTCTTACTCTTAAAAAGAACAAGATTATCGTTATATTTTGAATATCTCAAATAATCCGATAACGTAACATCTACATGCTCACTTGCTATATTTTTTGCGTCAAATATAGCCTCACCGAACTCATCATCATTAGGATAGTAATATGGCAGATTATCAGATGAACCGTAACCTGTTATCATATCAACTATCTTATAGTTCGCATTCTCCTTAGATACAGATATAAGAGCATCACTACTACCATATTTAATAGGTGTATCGGTTAAGTCGTGCTGTACCTTACCGACATGACAAACGCTGCCATCCCAGTAGTAATCAAGCTCAAAAGTTGTGTTGATAAGCTGTAAAACATCAGTCAAATATTGGTCTTCAAATGATACTTCCTTAACTTCATCTGTTCCATACCCTTCATCAACAACAACGTAATATCCCTTGTATTCATCTGTAGGACGATACAATCCACAATATGCCATTGAGCTATTGACGCGAGCAACAAACTCATGGATAGTTCCACCAAACGTGAACTTTGTCTGATTTGAGCGGTATCTATCTTTGTTCTGTGTATCAACATCATCAACGACAACATCAAAGAACAGAGTGTTATCAAGCAATTCTCTTCTGGATGTGAAAGTGATTTCGCTCTTCCACATTCTAGACGTATTATCCTTTGTAGAGTTTGGTGTATATGACGCAAAGAATCTATCTCCATTGTACTCCACGAACTCTTCCTTCTTCCATTGCAAAGGCTCAGAAGAATATATTGTAGCAGTAAGGGTAGGAGCACCACCCATACGCTTTGCATCGTAGGTATATGATGATACAATAGCAGGGTTAGCTTCCGATGGGAACAAACCGATAATTTCATTACCAGTGTTCTCATCGTAAGCCAACTTTTGTATGTATAATGATTTTGCCTTCATGTTTATTCTTTATTGTTGTCTGTATTCTTTGTCCTTGCGGTAATCTCAGCTTGTTTTTCGGCACGTTCATCTGCCTCTTCTTGCTGAGTCTGCAATCTTACTTCCTCGTCAGGTGCAGAAACAGTATTCTTTTCAACACCAGTCTTAGTAGAAATCAAACCTGCACCGCTCAATGTACAAAGCATCTGATTCCATGCACTTTCATCGAATGGCTGCCAAGGCTTAAATGATGTACTGATTCTCATCTGCTTAAACTCAGTGATAGCAGTAGGATTCTCGCCGCTTGCAACCAACTGCTTTGCCAATCCTTCCTTGAACAATCTTGAATGTTTGCTGACGAAATTCTGCCATTCAATAGCTGCATTGTTAGCCTCCTCAATATCCAAAGAACGTGTCATCTGAATTGCCAAACCGCTTATATCGCCACTAGACTTAATATCCTTCGGCAAGATAAATGTACATCCTGTAGCAATCTGCAATTGGTCGAGAATTGACTGCATGAACTCAATCATGTTCTGTGGAGAAGGTGGAGTCTTAAACTCTGCGCTGCCATTTCCTTCAATGCTTGTATCATTCAGGATGATAGAACCAGCAATCTTCTTTGCGGTTTCATTGAGCTTACCCTTGATATAAAGGATTCCCCATCCGTGACGTTTTTGGATGACCGCAAACAGATTATAGATAATCTCGAATAGCTCGATAAGGTCTTGACCGTTATTCCAAGCAACATCACCACGTTTCGTGATAAGTGGACTCTCTGAGAATCCATGTACTTCCTTGCTTTCCAAACACCATCCTTTCAGTACTTCGTTTGTATCAACGTCTTGAACGAGTACATCTGTAAAATGATAATGATATGTCTTATCGTATGCATCAATGTGTCTTACATTGTCCTCAGTACGATAATAAACGCAATCAAGAAGCGGTTCTCCGTTATCATCTTTGTGTGTGATAATCTGATAACCATCTTCATACGAGAATAGCCTACATTTTACTTCGTTATCCTCATTCATGTAAACTAGTAATCCTACATCACCATAACTCTGCTGAATGCGTATAGCTTCCATTTCGATACCATCCTGATTCGTTTCATCCCAATGCCATTTGAAATCGGCAAAGTTCTTTTTGAGTTTATCAGTCGGATTGCTGTCATGCAGTATGTGATTGCGCTTGTTTCCACCTAAACAGAGAGCTTTCTTATCAACAATGCGCCGTTGCATAGGAATGCCAAACTTCTTAAACTCAATCTCGCAATAACTGCCATCATCAAGCTTGCAGCATATAGAAGGTAAGTTCGTGTCAAACAATACCCTGTGAGAATAAGGGTCTAACTCCTTCGCAAAACGCTCTTGGCTAACAACTATCTTGCTGATATTCGGAAGCTGTGCCTCTTTACGGAAGTTTGTCTTAATATCCGAACCATCAGAAGAATCATTGATGGTAATAGAGCGCGAACCCCTCAAAAACGGCTTTTTCAGAAGCAATTTCTGAGGATTCTCCAAAAAATCATTGATTATATCTTGTCTCTTTCTACTCATCGTTATTGTCGTTTAATGATGGTTCAACATCGTTGTTATTTTGTGAATCGTTATTCTCTTGTGGGTCAATCAAACCGAAGTGTCTGCAACAAGCCTTTCTTGAAGGCCAGTAGTTACATTCTCTATTTGTAGTAGGGCAAACAATATCATGCTTGCTTGGTACTACAATGATTCGCTTCTGCTTCTGTGACTCTTCCATTTCAAATTTATCATTCAGCTTAACGCGAATATCAGTCTGCATCTTCAATGCGTCCTTCGGTTCAAGATTTCCGTCACTAAGAGCTTTATCTATCTTGTCAAGCATTTTGAGAAGCTCGTTTTTGTTCTCTTCTTTGGTAATAGCGTTGTTATTAACATTGCCGATACCGAAAGGTTCTAGAACATCTAGCAGTTTCTTGAATCGTGGAGTTTCGTAGAATTTCGCTGCATCCTTTTCGCTCTTACGATAAGCAAGACGATATGCCAAAGTCTTATCTTCCAATGCGTCACAGAGGATAGCAAACGCAATGTCTTTCTCATCGCATTTATCCCAGTCAATCCGCACGGATTCAAGAATCATTTTTATATTTTCTTTTTTCAGCATATATTCTAAAATTAATAGTACAACGTATCATCATAAATACTCTGAGCATTAGGATTTTTGTCTTCAACTTCTTGCTCTGCAAGTCTGAATCCCTCTTGTAGCTCGCTACCATACTCCATATTCAAACATGGGTACATTCTCATTGCGCAAGGGTCGAGCAAGTCCATAGAACGGTCTTTTCCAAGATTTCGGTTCATTTCCTTCTTGCTCTGCAACTTCTTCTTTCCGCTCGGCATCTTGTCAAAGCGAACTACCGCGCATTCTTCCATGAACTCATTCTGCATGGAAACTCTGTATTTGAGGTTTTGATGCGTATAAACCGCATTTGCAACCTTATCAGAGAATGTAAGCTGTCCTCGCTTAATCATGTAGCTCAGTCGCAAGTAGCATAGGTCTTTTATTGTCATGGCAGACAAATAATAAACTCCCATTGCCTTTGCTGCTGATATATAAGGGATAGCATCGGGTATATAGTCATTGAAATACCTACCTGCCGTGGCATCATAGATAATATGGCTCTCTGCTACTCCCTCGTTAGCCGCAAACAGCCTAGCTCTTTCAGCATTGATTCGCGGTGTCGAGTGCATAACGATTTCGTAATTGACAATATGGAATCCATTCCACGACAACATCAGAGTATTATCCTTTCCGAAATCTGCCAAGTCGATTGTTATCCACTTGTCACCATTTACGGCTGGGTCTTTAACGAAACAATCTCTTGCCGCTTGGCTAGGAATCGGAATATCCTCTTCTTCTTCGGGGTCAACATTGAAGTTGCCCTCCATAAGAGCTTGTGCCATTCTACCGCCCGATGCAGCTACAGAACCTAAATAGCCAGAGTTGTTTTCAAGCATCTTCTTGTTTGAACCAAGTTTACCTTGATAGAAAACAAAACTCTTAATCATTACTTCATATCCAAAGTTGCCGCCAATGGTTTTAAGCTTTCTGTCTATATCTATCTTACATTTTTCATAGACTTCTCGCTTAGACATTCCCCAAACAACATCCTTAACAGTCGGTCCTGCACAATAGAAGTATCTGACTACACCATCACGCTCTGGGATGATAAAACCATCTGAACCAATATACCAATCAAGGAATATTCTTGTCCAGTGGCTACGCTTCGGATTAAGTGTTGCAAAGAACTTACCTGTAAACGTCTTGCTCTGACCTCTGTTTCGAGTCATAACGTATGAGAAAACTTCCCAAGTCATCTCCGTCAACTCGTCAATCGCAATCAAATCGTATTCCCATCCTTTCGCGCGCTCTCTCAACTTATCCATATTGGAATCGTCAAGATACGTCAAATCGACAAACGTTCCATTCGGAAATGTAACGCGCGGATTCTCGCTCTCTCTGATTTTCACATAATCAGCTCCGAATATCTGTTTAAACTTCTCTACGAATCCTCCACCTGCTTTTTGATTACCAAGTGAACGGCGTGAAATCATTGCGCGAAAATCTGGGTCAGTCATTAACGGCTCTGCCATCGCAAGTACAAGACCATACGATTTACCTCCTCCGAGATTTCCGCCACCAAAAACAACGTCAACGTTGCTACTTGCAAAGGACATTTGAAAGCCCTCTTGTGGTCTGATTTCTACATCTTTATTCGTGTTCATGCTGCAAAGATACCTAATTTATAATATATAATATCGTGAAATTAATTCTATATTGGTTACGTAACAAATAGAGTTTCTAAAAACCTATAAATCACCACATTATTTAATTATCTTTGCAGCAGAATTTTAAAAATTAGTAATATGAAGTTTACAAAACAACAACTTTTAGACACCCTAAAAGCAAAGCTCACTGCAAACGGAAAACACCTTTCCATCAGTGAAAAGACAATCAAGAGTTTGAGTGATTCCCACTTTGACCTCTTAGTTGGTGAAGATACAGAGTTAGATGATTTGGTGAAGAAGATTTTGCCGCAGTATGTTTCCCTTAACGGCAACTACGAGAAGGATAATGCCGACTTCATCAAGAAATGGAACGATGAGCATCCTGACACCAAGCCAAACCCAAATGACGATGACAAAGAGCCTTCGGCTGTTGAAAAGAAGCTTTTGGAACGCTTGGAAGCTCTAGAGAAGAAGGATGCAGAATACGAAGCATCTAAGCTTGTATCACAGAAACGTAGTGAACTTCTCGCCAAGTTCAAGGAGAAAGGTATCAACGATAGTAAGTGGATTGAAAAATACATGAACAAGTTGAACCTCACTAAGGACTCGGACATCGAGCAGGAATTTACGGATGCGGAAGAGTTTTACAACATATCCCACGTAAAGGGCGGTTGTACTCCAGGCAGCTCAAGCGGCGGTAATGGGGATAAACCTATCGGTGCTGAACGATGGGCAGGAGTAAACAAACTTCTCGGCACGTCAAAACCTGCTGACAAGTAAATTCGGATAACATTAATTATTAACTCTTTAAGGTAAAAAGATTATGTTGGATAACTTTTTCACAAGACAAGCCAATGGTGGTGCGGTATTCACTGGTCGCACACTCATTCAGGCACATGGCTCTATTGGAGGTCATAAAAATGTCTTCGTAAAGCTTGTAAAGGGCAACAAGGATGCGCTCTGTTATCCTACCACGGGTGGCATCTTGGAGAACCCATTCAAGGGTAGAGCGAAGATTTATGCAGGTGACCTCATTGAGTACACACCTAACATTAACAACACTACTGGTGCAGTGGTAAAGATTTTGAAGTTCTATGAGCTGGCGAAGGATGCTACTGAGACAGACGTAACCTACAAATTGGTTCGTGACGGCTATCACCACATACCGTATGCTGGCGATACTATCATGGTAGGACAGAAAGATTTTGCCACACAAGCAAAGGGTGTCACTATCACCAATGTGGAGAAATCTACCGATGGTTCAAACGATATTTGGCTCGTTACAGTATCAGAGACACTTGGTACAGCACAAAAAGCTGGTGACATTCTCGTAGAAGCAGCAAAAGCAGGTGCGAAAACGCTTCCTATGGTTACTAATCCTAATGCTTACGCAGACAAGGATATGGATTTCTTGTATGACGCGAACATGGAAGGGGTTGACGATTTGGAGTATATGCTTACTCCAGCGTTGGCACAAGAAGATACTGTTATCGACCTTGTAGCTATCGGCAATTTACCACCAGCAGTTCTCGCTCTCAACAAGAGCCGTGTAAAAACTTGGTTCTGGTTTAATTAATCAGACCAAGTGAATGATAACGAACTTATTTTTTTGTAATTAATTGTATTTAGGATATGCAAAGATTTGATTTTAACAACTCTGATTGGGCGGCTCTGTTTCGTTCGCGCGACAATGGTAGCGAGCTTTTCCAGTCACTCGTAGATAATACGCCTGTCCTCAATCTTGATTTGGGTTGGGCCTTGTCTCAGGGTCATATCGCTGATGCCCCTACGCCGACCGCAGACGATGGTTCTGCTACATTCCGCATTGAATCGAGCAAGTTGGAAGCAGCTCCACTTATGGACCTTCGTGCCCCACTTGGTGAGAGTCAGCAAATGGATGCAGAGGGCGCAGAGGAGTATGTAGCTTCTATTCCTGACTTTATCGCTCGCGGTTGGACCGAGACAGCGGCACAGCGTGCCTATAAGGAGCGTATATATGCACAGCTCGGCAATACAGACAGAATTATTGCCAACTGGATTGAAAAGGTACTTCTCCGCGGCTTGAACTCGGCTAAGTCTACCCTTAATCAGATTGGAGCTCAGTTGGCCACCAAGGGCAAGGCTGACTACAAGGGCTTGGGAGCAGGTATCTACGCAAAGCTTCACGATGCGCGTATTCCAGCTGAGAATTTCGTTAAGGCTGGCGCAAAAACTTGGACCGACCCTGCTTGTAAGATTCTTACACAGATGCGCAAGATTGAGGACAACTACCGCGACAAGCGAGGCGGCTACTCTGGAGCTCTCACATGGAGAATGACAAAGAACATGTACGTCAACACCTTCTTGCAGAACCAGGAGGTTCGCGACCTTTACGCCTCTTGGTGTAAGGCAAACTATATCGCCTACGTCGAAGGTATGCCTATCACCAACGAGCAGTTCTTGCAGTCGTTCACTGACATTCAGGGCATCTCGCCGATCGAGATTGTCACTGAGAAAGAGCGCAACAAGACACGCACAACCGACACTATGGTGCAGGGATGGGCAGACAATATCGCGGTTCTCCGACCAGCAGGCGATATGTTCGAGTTCAAGTACGCCAATGTCCTTGAGCGTGAAATGTACACCAAGTATGGCGCGAAGAGCATCGACACAACTTTCGCAACTATGCTCAACGGACTGGTTACAGCAATGAACACCACCACCGACAACGGCCGCTTGCAGGAGTGGCATACCGATGTGATGATGTCTGCAACACCAGCACTTCTCTCTTTCACAAACCATGAAATTGTCAACACTGCAAACGCAGGCGAGTAGTTATCATGGCATTACAATAACCAAATCCACTTCTCTTTAAAATGGCAGTATTGAAGTTTGACATATTGGACTATCTTAGCGGCATGACTAACTTTGTCTTTGACAAGTCGGCATTAAACAATGTCGCTTTGGATTGCGGCGTTTCTGATGTTGAGTCTTATTTGGACTTGACAGAAGAACAGAAAGACAGATGTAAGATTGCACTCTTGGAAAAGATTGTATTCGGTGTCTATCAGACAGCATCGACCACAAACCAACATGGCGCATATACTCTTACGGTAGGTGCTCAGACCATTACATCGGCTGCATTGCTGAGTATCAAATCAGAACTCAAAAGACTTTACAAGAAGTATGGAGAGGATGAAAAACTTGAAGCTCTCAATGAAACCGATGGAGAGGTTAAATGGATTAAAGAAACAGATTGGTAAGCTATGTACACTGACAGAAATGCTTTGGATGAATATGCCTATCATGGCGTGTTCTACCGCTCGGAACAAAAACCGAAAGAAGATGGAGACCTTATCGGAAGCGATGGGGATATGTTAGGCGATACTGATACTAGTGCAGGTGAGTCAGAAACAGAAAATGTAGAAACTATCATTTTTGAAACTGATTGCGATATTCAGGAAACCAACAAACTCTTTAATTCGGGCGTAGTTACGTTAGGATATACAATCTATTTTCCGATGCCAACGAAAGAAGGAGAAGACGGAAAAGATGAAGAATACATTCCTGAAGGTTTGAATGCTGGCATTCGTTTCCGTGGAAAAATGTACGGAATGGACGTTGACGGAATGGTTATTGGCGTTTATCCGACACAAATGCATGGATGTGTAGCTTACATCAAGGGTACTGATATTTAGTTTTTTCATCATAAGGTAAAATGTATTTAGGATAACAAGGTATGGCACAGAGGATTAATCGCAGATTGTCTCGAATTGAGAATTTCTTTTCGATGCTTCTTACTAAGGGGAAAATCTCAGACAATATATTTGTTGGAGAATTGCCACCTACAACTAGTAAGAACTGGGATGATTTTGTCAATGTTGACGTAGGTCAGCAAAGAGATTATGGCGGTTATTCTTCTGGCTATGCTAACATTTATCTCTATGCAAGACCAAAAGGTACGCCACTGAGAAAGAATGTAAAGTTACTTGATAAGATGGAAGGTATTCTTGACAAAATCATTGATGAATCAAGAGACGCAAACTATACAATCAGTACATTATACCGTGATAGCGGATATGATTCAAACCGCCAGTTTCATTTTCAGATGATTTCTGTTTCGGTTATTGTACGTTAATTATTTCATTTATTTAGGATAACAATTTAAACTCATAACAATATGGCAACGAAAGTTACAAGTACAGGCGCAGGTGCAATCAAGCTCTCTAAGCCTTCACACATTATTGTTCGTCCGTTCAATGGCGATGCGGCTGGTGACGATTATTACGATTTGGACGATGTTGTTCGCGACACCACATCTATCTCTCAGGACGATAACGATACTACCGATATTGAGCGCGAGACTTCTGATACTCCTATCATGTCTATCGTGACAACTGGTAAGTATCAGTTTGCTGCCGAGGTAGCAGATACACAAGCTCCTGTATTGACTGCATTGTGCGGCTTTACAAAGGGTACTGATGGTAAGATTTACGCTCCATCTGGTTACAAACTGATGTATGCAGAGGTCGCAGTAGTTTTTGACAATGCAGACGGTGCTACACACACAGCATTGATTCTGCCTAAGTTGCAGCTCAATTCCAAGACGACTATCGAATCTCTGAACTCTAACTTGGCAAAGGTTGCATTGGCTGGCACAGGTCAGTTGGTAGAAGTTAAAGATGGTGGTGTAACTCGTAAGACACCATTCTACATTGACCCTGCATACACATTGCCAACTACTAGTGTATAATGTAGGTTCTTCAACAATTCTCGACTATATACAAGGGGCGGCGGCTTTAATGCTGTCCGCTCCTTTTTAAGTTTTATCATTTATGGCTGAAACATTATACAAAAAAGCATTAAAGCTTATTACGAAGGAATTAGACAAGGATGCAAAGAATGTGTTAAGAGAATGTATTCAAGAGATTACGTACACACATCGAACATACAACCTCTATGATTCTTACGGATATGGCATTTATGTCGAAGGCAAGCTTGAAAAGATAGGTTACTTATCATCCTCACCAAAAGCATCCAAAGGCAAGAATTGGTATGGAGAAGAAATTAAAGGTCGTGAGGCGATAAACGAATATCTCAAAAACGATTATTCCCCTAGTGGAGTAATTGATTTGGCAGTTGTTGCTACCATGCCATACGCTAAGATATTGGAAGATGGCGGTGGTAATCTGAAGCAATCTTACAGAGTTATTTCCATGTCGTTTCAGAAACTACAAAACCTATCCAAGAAGTATAATGGAGCAGTAAGTGTGATTAGAAAGTAATTCATATATATGGGAAAAGTATATAGAGCACAAAAAGACCCGAATAAGGCTAAGAAACAAGCTGTAGAAGACGAGAATAAGGTGTTGCCTAGTTCTCCTTTGTCTGATGCGGCAATGGAACGTCTGGCGCAAATTATGAATGATTCTCCTACAATTGTAAAACTACAAGGTACAGAGTGGGAGATAAGAGCTTTGAAGCCTGGCACTCAATGGATGATAGCAGAGGAGGCTTGCAAGATAGTCAAGGGCGAAAACTTATCAATGGGTGACGTTATCAAGGAGTTTGCTATCAACATTCCATCGGTGGCAAGAGTAATCACACTATCCTTGCTCAATGACAAAAAACGCATTGATTCTGAGGAATACCAACAAGTTTACGACCAGTTGCTTTGGGGAGACTATGACATCAAGGATTGGGCAACATTACTCGTTGAAATTCTCAATTTGCTAGATGTGGATTTTTTCTTCGCGAGTACCAATGTGATTCAGACCGTCCGCAATCAAGCTCTGATGAGGAAGAAACAAGCAGCCGAATTATCCCGTCACGAACAGAATACGGACAAATGATAGATTTCTTACGTGCCAACACATGGTGCTCGCAAGAAGAATATAAGTGGAGAATGACCGTTCCGCAGATTCGCCTTGCGTCTATGGATTTTACTCATATAGAGTACATATCGTCAGATAAAGGCAATAATCAGAAGAACGACAAATTAAAGAATGCAAAGGTAATCAATGGCGCAGAGGATTTACGAAATCTCAATGACCTTGGAATACCTATATTATAAACTCTTAAACTTTTGAATTATGGCAGATTCAGCATTAGGCAGTGCTCTTTTTATACCAGAGTCTGCATTGAAGAAAATCAAAGAGGCTGATGATAAGTTGCAGAAGTTACAAGATACGGCTAAAAATACCGCGTCTAGTGTAACACAATCTTTCAAGGATATGTCTGTTGGTACTAAGCCGTTCCTTAATTCTTTAGACCAAGTTATAGCAAAACTCGCAACAATCAACGCATCTGCTTCAAATGCAAGCAGTGGTATCTCAAACGTAGGTGCGAGTGCAGGTAACATGAACAATAACATTACGTCAGCAGCACAGAACATTCAAAATATGGTAGCACAGCTATCTAAGATGAATGGTTCTGGCACTAGTGGTATTATGCAAGCGGCACTTGCATTTCAGAGATTACAGGAATCGGCAAAGGGTGCTAGCGGTATGAATATTGCTGAGTTAAAGCAAGAAATTGGTTCTATTGAAAGTATGTTGCGAGATACAACACAAAATCTCACCAAGGCAGACCAAGATGCACTTATTAAGCGAAAGAAGTCATTACAGGATGAGTTACGATACCAGCAGCAGATGTATAATGAACGTGCTGTTGCTTTTCAGAAGGCTCTTGATAAGATGGTTAGTGCAGAACAATCTTACAACAACAAACAGAGAAAGGCATACGCTGATAGAGCAAAAGACTATCAGACGAGAAATAACAAGGCAAACACTACATATCAAGGCGCGCTTGATTTCTCTGCTACTGCAAATACGCTCAATCGCCAAGTACGCGCTATAGAATATCTGAAAGAAGCTCGTATGAAGTTGTCTCAAACCGATGCTGATTATAAGCGAAAATTGGATATTCTTAATGCTGCAATTGAGCAACATAACAAAAACTTGAAAGAGGCTGGTGTTAATTCTCGCGCGTTGACCGAGCAAACATCATATATGGCTGGATATATGTCACGTTGGGCACAGCGTATGGCATTTGCATTCTCAGTGGGTTCTGTCAAGAATTTTGTCGAGCAGATTGCATCAGTCAGAGGTCAGTTTGAACTTTCAGAGCGTTCACTCGAAGCTATCTTGCAGAACAAGCCAAAGGCAGACGAGATTTTCAATAAGACTGTAGAACTTGCCGTTAAATCACCTTTCCGTATCAAGGACTTGGTGGATTACACACGACAACTTTCCGCTTACCGAATTGAGTCTGATAAACTTTATGATACAACCAAGCGACTTGCCGATGTTTCAGCAGGTCTTGGCGTTGATATGGGAAGACTTATCCTTGCATACGGACAAGTCAAGGCTGCTGCATACCTTCGCGGTTCTGAGGTTCGTCAGTTTACCGAAGCTGGTATCAATATGTATGGTGAGTTGCAACAATACTTCAAGGAAGTTAAGGGAGAAGCGTACACGACTGCACAGATTGTTGATATGATTTCCAAGCGTAAGGTTACATTTGAGGATGTTGAGGCAATATTCCAACGCATGACCGATAAGGGTGGAACATTCTACAATATGCAAGAGATTCAGGCTGAAACTCTCCAAGGTAAGATTTCCAACTTGAAGGATGCTTTCGATGTGATGCTCAATGATATTGGTACAGCAAATGACGATGTATTTAAGGGGCTTATCAGTGGTGCGACCGTATTACTTAGACACTGGGAAACTATTGCATCTGTAGGAAAAGACCTTATAGGTATTCTTGCTTTGCTTATGTTGCAATCAAACAAGGTTGGTGTCAGCTTAAAAGAAATATGGAATGCAAATTTCACATCATATTCATTAAAAGGGAAAAATGCACTAGGTCTTATTACTGCATCATTCAGAAATCTCGGTTCTGCTGCAAAAACAGCAGGCAAGATGATTAAGTGGGCTGTAATGGATAATCTTCCGTTAATCGCTTTTGCAGCATTGGCACAAGCAGTTTCAAGTGCTTATTTTGCATACGAGAAATTCAGAGAAGAGCAATCCAAAATTATCACTGAAACTATTGATGCAAAGAAACGTCTTGGCGAATTATCTGCTGAATATGAACGTATCAAGGATAAATTTACAGAAAGAGCAGGTGGCGGTGTTCGTATCATCATCAACAAGGATAGATTTTTAAATGATTCAAAAAGTGTACTTGAAGATTTGTACGATGAGCTTAAAAAAAGAAATCTCGAAATACCTATCAGTATAGAGAAAGTCGATTTATCGAACTTAGACAAAGCTATCAAGGAATCAAAGAAGAAAATAGATACATTTATACAGATGGCGCAAGATGCGAAATCTTATATCAATGGTGAAGATAACTCTTTCTTTAATAGCAGCAATTTCAATCTGTTTGGAATACCTTTGTGGGCAGATAGTTTCTCAAAGGATATGAAGGAGTTGGATGATGCAGCAAATGATGTTCGACAATTTGCGTCTAGAGCACAAACTGCAATTGAGGCACTAGGTGAGGGTTATGATAAATTATCCGTAAAATCTAGAGCTGCATACGATTCCATTAAAGATGGCGCAAAACCTAATGAACTCGATGTAGAATATTTACAACGAGTAAATAAGGTTATGGGGGAAATATTCGACAATGAGAGAAACAATAGCTCTTTTGAAAAATATGCTAACAATCTCAGAAAACAATTATATGGACTTAGTGATAATCTTGGCGCAACACTTAGCGGTTCTTTCAGAAGCGCAAAAGAAGAGGCTGCTAACGAAATTCAAGGATTGTTCGATAGCATTAATAATATATATGGCGGATTCCTGAAAAATCTCAAGCCAGCCGAGATAAAAGTTTTTTGGGATAATGTTGCTACGGAAAACAATCTTGGAGAATTGCAAAAGAAAATACTTCTTACAATCGCGTCAAAGGTATATCATTTTAAGGTTGATGCAGATAGCCAAAGCATGAACAACGCAAGACAAAGAGTATATTCTTTCATGGATGATTTGCAAGCAGAAGCAGACAGACGAAAGATTACAATCAGTCTTGATGTTATTGACCCAAAAGATGCACTTGGTTCTGTACAAGGTCTCCAGCGTTCAGCAAAGGATATTAAGGAATTGATAGACCAGATAAATAGAGGTAAAATTCAATGGTATCATGGTTCAAGTCTTGGTATAAGTAATACCATGAAGTGGGGAAGCCAAAATGTTGGCGTTAATACCGTATTCAACAAGAAAAATGCCATATCATTTCTTCGAAGCCAATTGAAAAATGTTCTTACAAAAAACAATTTGGCTGGCGGATTAGACCCATTTGCTAACCAAAATACCAGAAATAAATCAAAGGTTGATAAGCAACAGCGCGATATTCTCAACGAGCGCATCTCTCTGTTGAAGGATATGAATTCTGAATATCAGAAACTCATTAAATACGAAGGCGAAGAGCAAGCTACAGCCGATGTTCGTAAGCATTTTGCGTTGGCGGCAAAGAATGTTGGTATGAGTATAAATGACTTTATCCCAGACCGTCAGACTATTGCAAAGAAGATTGAATATCTTGCAAGCCAATATAAGGAACTCGGAAAGCGTGGCAGCGCATTACGCAACGCTACCGAAATCCGTCTTGATATTGATGAGGAATATTTCAAGCAGCAACTTGACGATGCGAAGAACAATGCGCAAGAAGCATTCTCGCAGCTCGATTTGTTTAAGAAGCTCAAAGGTGAAGGTCTGTCTGATAGCATCATCAAAAGCATGTTCGGGGATTTGACTTCTTCTTTCGATGATGTGCGCAAGTCTATTACAGATGATTTTGAAGCAAAATGGGGTAAAGACCAAAATAAGTGGGGTGATGATGTTGCAAAGGAATACGCGTCACAAATTCAGAAACTTGATAAGGAAGTCTATCAAGACCAAATTAATCAAGCACAAGAGCTGATTAAGGCATACAAGCAGCAGCTTTCCGACCAGTTGCAGTTGGATAAGTGGTACATTGAGGAAAAGCAGAAAATCCAAAACAATGCGAATATTGCCAAGAATCCTGAGTTACAAAAGCAGTTGCAGGAGAATTTGACTGCCCAATACAAGAAAAAGACTGGCGAGAACACTTGGAAGAATTTCCAAGGCTCTGATATGTATGTTAAGATTTTCGAGAACCTCGACCACACATCCACCAAGGTACTCGACTATATGATACAGAGGCTACAATCCTTGCGTGAGGAAATGAAGAACCTCGACCCTACACAAGTCAAGGCTATCACGGAGCAGATTAGCAAATTGCAGGAAACTCGAAATTCAAGAAATCCTTTCAAGGCTTTCACAAGTGGACTGAAGGAGTTGGTAAAGTACACTAAGGAATACAAGAAACTCGGTGGAGACAATGCTTTAATCTCCACAAGCGACAAGTACGACAAAGAAGAAAAGAATATAGAGAATCAAGGTAAGATTATCGCCAACTTGGATGCTGAATACAACAAGTCTATGTTGCTTAACGGATTGGACGATGAGAAGACCAAGACGTTGAAAACCAATCTTGATTTGTCGAAGAACCAACTCGACAATATGAAGAAGCAACACAGTGAGACAAAAGGCACTCTTGATACACTTAACAATGTTCAAGGCGAGACCGACAATTCTAAGAATAAGTTTAGCAAGTCCGTAACAGATATTACCTCTATTGTTTCCTCTATGGCAACAGCATTCAATGGATTGTTTGAAGCTTTGGGCGGTTCTGATGAACAACTCGAAAACACTCTTAGTGTCGTTGACAATATCGGTCAGACAATCGGTTCGTACTATAGCGAAAACTATGCAGGTGTCGTATCGGGTGCAATGGGCGCGCTTACAGGCGTAGCTAAACTATTTAGCAACGAAGGAAAGATTGATAAGGAAATTGCACGCCAAGAACGCGCTGTAAATTCCTTGCAACACGCTTACGAAAAGCTTAAAAAGAGTATGGACGATGCCTTTGATACGCAAAAGCTCTACGAATACAACCAAAAATCGGTCGATGCCCTTAAAAAGCAGCAGAAGGCGTACCAAGCAATGATTAATGCAGAGCGCGGTCGCAAGAAACCGGATGAAGGTAAGATTCAAGAATGGGAACAGCAGATTGATGATTTGAACACAACAATCCAAGAATTAGGTGAATCTATGACAGAAGCACTTGGCGGCTTCGGTTCTCAGTCTAACTACAAATCTGCTGCTGAAGCTTTCTCGGAAGCGTGGGTAGATGCTTTCAATGAAGGTAGTGATGCACTCGAAGCACTCAATAATAAGTTTGACGAGTATTTCAACACAATGCTCACAAAGCAGTTGATGAATAGAGCTACTTCAAAATACATTCAGCCTATCCTTGAAGCATTCGACAAAGCGGTATCTGAGGGCAGCGAAGGTGGAAACAATGGTCTTGACGTTACCAAGAAAGAACTCGAAGGTATCAAGGAACTGAAAGACAAGAACCTTGCATTATTCAATGAGTATGCAAAGAACTTGATGGATGTTCTCAACGTCAAACCTGCTGGCAGTTCAAATATCTCTGCTTTGCAGCAAGGTATTCAGTCTGTTACTGAATCAACCGCACAGGCGTTGGAATCGATACTCAACAGCCTACGATATTATGTAGCTACTCAACAAGCAGATGTCCGTATCATCCGCGACACCTTGTTAGAGAAGCTCGGCAATAGTATCAGCGCGATAACACAAGATACATCAAGCAGTCCTGTACTCATTGAGTTGAGATTGCAGACAACAATACTTACTGATATTCGCGACACTCTGTCCAGCTGTGTAAAGGGCGGTCACAAGCAAGGAAGAAATGGTATCAAGGTATTTATGAATTAGTTTTCTGTGTTCTATATATAAAATTAGGGCAAGCTCGGTTTCACAACTGAACTTGCCCTTTTTAATCAACATAAATCTAACTAAACCTTAACTAATATAAAAAGTAAAATTACACTTTATGTCTGTGTACCTCCGTACACTCTGTAAATAAGAAAATAATATAAATATTTTTACCAAACTTTGCTATTTAAATGAGCTGTAAGACGTTATTTTTGTTCGTCCTTACAACTATTCCACTCTGATGTGTAAACGTGCCCTAACGTCATATTTACATCATCGTAGCCAATGATTTTAACATCATTATCCTCTCCGTACTCTACAAGGTCACATTTTCCTTTGCATTCAATGCGAACTTCACTCTTTCCGCACACATAAATGCGAGTAACCATATTCTCAGGAACTTCAATTTCCAAATCCTTGCAGTACGCGACTAGAATAATCGTAGAGCGCGCCTTGATAACTCCATGAGCACCTATATACATTTCGCTAGTATATCCGTGCTCGTTACATTGGTAGAATCCATTGGCAAACTCACCAAACTCTTTCAAAAGGTACTCTTTAGACAATCCCCATCCGAAAGCAATAGAATCAGCCATAAACTCAATTCCGTTAGAATCAAGAGCCATATTTACCAATTCTCGCTTACTCGCGGCAGAATCCCATTTCCCTTTATATTCTCCGCACAATCCCAATCTCAGTGCATTGCGCTTCAACGTCAACAATTCATTGCTATTCCCCATACCATTCTCTCAATCTATCGTTAATTAAAGTGTTAACATACGAATAGGTTTTATCGTACCCGACAAGTTCGTGACACTTGCGGACACACCGCATAGCAGATTTCTCGTTGATGTCCGCGCGCTGTGCGATAACGGCATAGGAAAAACCATAGCGATTGTGCAGAACGTCAAGAACAAAGTTCCTTGCTACCGCTCTCGCAAAAGGAATGTTAGTATTGCCGACATACAAATCATCTGTATTCACTCCTTCCTTCTCCTCAATACTCATAGCCGTGTTCACTTGTTCGCAAACCATCCGTTCTACCTTATCCATCGTATCATTACCTAAGTATATCATAGCCGTTAAATCTTATTTTTATCTTTATAAACGTAACCTACCGTATCACAAGGGTATTTATCATCTGGTGACAATACACCTGCATCTTCCATCTTTTGTCTGAAATCCACAGAAACCATGGGAACTAACTTGTGAAGTCTTGAGCCATCGGCGGCAGCCCAAATCGGCTTTAGATACTGAACAGGATTCTTGACCTTTACACCATCCCATTTGATTCCGTTCTGAATGAATGGTATAAAGATACCGTCTCGTTTCACTCCGTTAGCATCACACATCCTTACAATTCTGTAATCTCGGAATAGTCCGTATTTCAGTTCTATATACCATTCATTATACATAAGCTATTCCTTTCCTTGATTAAGATCCTCGGCTGCTTGCTCTGCCAATATTGCCTGCTGACCGTGCTCAAAGTTCTTCTTCAAGTCTTCCTCTGTCTCTTCGGAAACTGGAGTGTTCATTACAGTTTCCAACTCTTTCTGCATACGACCGATGTAATCCATCTTGTTCTTTGCGAACTTTGCAGCATCATCTGCATCAGTGAACGCTGTAATCGGATGAGTAATGTTGGCTTCTGTGATGATAACCATGCTATCAAGCATATCCTGATAAGTAACATCTGTCTCAGGGAAAATATCATTTTCTTTCCCCTTTACTTCGTTCTTCATCGCGACAAGATTTTCAAGCCACGCGAATGTTGTAGTGGTAAGCGCGTGTCCTTCCATATCAACACCTCCCCAACGCTTAAAACGTGCTTCAAATCCAATATGTGTGTGGAAAATAGCACAATCCTTTAAAATTACGATGAAGAAATGACCGAAGTCGGTAACGCTTTCAACATCTTTTTTGTTGATTCCGACAACAACTTTAAGCAAACCTGCATTGTTGTCAACAGTCTTCTTTTTTGCAATTCTAGCCATAACTATATATTTATTTTTGTTCTACAATCGTTTTGTACTCAAAGTTTTCTACATGAAGGATTTTCTTTCGATGTGTATCTCTTCTCCGTGGTGTTATGACAAACCCCATCCTTGAAGAAGAAGCAGTCCTTGCAAGTGTATGTCAGCGGAATAATGTCTCCGTAAGCATCATCGTCAGGATTTACGTATGTATATAAGTCTTTGCCCAAGCAATATGGGAACTCAGAATCTTCATCATTCAACAATACGCAATCCTTACAAGTGTATTTAGTCTGTGCCATGCTCCAACAATTTTATTTCGTCTTGGATATAAAACACTGCCTTACACAAGTCCTCGATGTGCTTCTCGGTCTTTGTCTTGTTGCCATCCACCTTATCCTTACGCAGGAGATACTTGATAGCGTTCCCTGTATTGAAGTCAAGGTGTCTGCAAATATCCAAAGGCTCGACACCACACAAATCCTTTAACCACGCATAATGGGATGGGTGAGACACTTGCTCCGTCTTTTTGTTTACTGTTTCTCCTTCATCTTTCGTTACTATATCGAACTTTAAACCAAACTCCATTATGTTTTCTGTAGTAAAATAAGCAAAAAGCTTATTGTCGAAACTAACAGATGTGCATAACCACGTAAGACCATTCTTTCTTTCTATAATGAATAGAATAGGGCTATTATCATGAACACATATCGGGTCAAAGTTGCATTTTAAGCAATCATTACGTGTGATATGAAATCGCAGCCCAACCTTAATATCTTCTTTCTTAATCATAAGCTATTCCTCCTTATCTTTTAGTTCAACGAAATATCCAATGCCCAAACGAGCATTGTTGATGCAAGACGCAATCCAACCAATCAGATAGGCAGATGGCTCGCCGCCGTGTTCTAAGTCTGTATATTCCTCGATGGCATCGCAGACGTAAGAAGCTTCATGGCAGCAATAGTTCATCGACATAACCTTCTGACACGGAAACGATACAAGAACGCCGCGCCTTCTGTCGCTCTTTCTGACAGCATCGGAATACGTAACGCCGCCGTAATCAATATCGGGAGCCTTGCACTTGTCAAAACAGGAATCTATCAGCTCTTTCAAGTCTTTGCCGATGTGTACCCAAAGTTTCAAAGGGTAGATTCCGTTTTCGTATTCGTAATATCCTTTCTTCTTCATATTCTCAACTATTTCTGTTTTGATACAATCTCGATGGCAGACAATAATGTCTTCTCGCTGATACCTTTTCCACTACCAACACCATCTTTCTCTATCTTCTCAATAGAACTCTTTATAGTACATACTGCATCATTTATGCTATCTGCACTACTTATTGCATTCTCGATTGATGATTGTAGCTCATCGAAACGCTTGTCTATATAATCCTTCAACCTTTCTTCGTGCTCTATAATGTTTATAGAGTTTGCGATTTTTGCATGCGTCCAGTTTTCTTCTACATATGCATAATAATCACCTTTTATATCATCGTGAGTCTTGGAAGACACAACCCTTAGACACACGAAATCGTCTCCATCCATTACAGCATATACACCTTCTCCTGATGGGTATAGTTCGGCTTTCGCCTTATCATCCCTACTCGCTCCTTGTTTGTAAGCGACCTTTCCTAAAATATTAACTCTAATCTCCATATCTCAACTATTTATTATGTAATCTACCAATATGCCACTTTGAACAAACCTTGCATAAGTAAGGATGCCAACCAAGTGCCTTCAACCTCGGAATCTGATTCAGAAACTCCCAAGCATCATCCTCAGTCTCGTATGCGACCTTCGCCTTCCAAGAATGAACTTTTTTAGTCCAATGTTCGGGGTCTGGTTTGAACGGCGGCACTTTATTAGGATTGTGATGATTATTCCTCATAGCTCAATGATATTAATGCAACTATCATCAATCGCGATATAGCAATCAAGCGTCTCGCGTCTGTAACCACCGAAATCAATAAGTATCTCAGAATCTTCGCTTGCGCAAATGAACTCTTTGTTGGCAAGCAATTCATCCTTCGTAATGGTTTTCTTAACCTCACTAAAATAAATTCTTCCAACCATAGGTGCATTGATAATTCCACCGACTTTTACAACATCATCATCTGATGTTATATATATGATAGGAAAATCACCTTTTGCATTCTCAAAGAACACGTTATTCAAAAGCTCTGATTTAGTCATAATCTGTTACTTTTTAGTTGATGATTTTTTGCGACCACGTTTCTTTGTCGTGTCGCGCTTGCTAGCAGTGTAATCCAATGACGATTTCTTTGGTCTTCCTGGCTTTCGCTTTACAGGAACGGCTTCTTTATTCGGCAACTGCAACGTCTCACATTCCTCATCTTCGCCAAATTCGTTCTCAAACTCTCTTCCTTCACGCTTCTCTGAATCGGCATCATAGGCACGCTTCCACTTGCGCTTGGCAACCTTCAACTGCTCTTTCTTGAATGCTTCTGATTCCTCATGAAGCTTATCGTAGTCTATCTCAGGTGCATCAAACTCACCTTCAATACTGCATTCGGGAATTTTCTCAACGTTCTTTGATTCCATTTCCTGATGAATGCGGTCTTCCTCTGAAATGTATGGCTCATCGTCAACTTTCTGCTTATGACTGGCATTATACTCGTCAATGAACTCTTTAATTTCTTTCTTTGAACATCCATCTTTCCTCATTTCAGCCAACTCAAACTCGAACTTCTGACGTTCAATGTCCTCAAATCTCGTTCCGTCCAAATCGCTCCCCTCATTGAGTACGTTGATTTTCTTGTTTTCCTCATCAGCTTTCATCTGTTTGTCAATGGCAATCTCCAATAACGAGTGATTAACGTCCGATTCCGTCATTTCATCGACCTCATAAGCCATAGGGTCTTCGCCAAGCTCGTTTTTCAGAAAGTTCTTCTTTGCTTCGATGCATCCGCTCGGCAAAAACTGAGCCTCATCAAGATACATATAAGGATGAATGCTCTTGATAGACATGATAGGACTCGGTGTACCGAAGTCTTGCAAAAGCTTCATGTATTTGTCCGCATCATGCTGATAAATGCAGTAGCATTCCTCCAAATTGCGCTTCTGAACAAGCACAACAGCCATTATCCAGAATGGGTCTTTACCATCCGTGTAGCGTTTCGGCAATCCCTTCGTCTGCAACGATGCCGCTTCCAACGCCCTATCAAGTGATTCTTCCTTTATTCGCATATATTCTCAACTTTTAAATGATTACAACTCCTCGGAAGAACCATCGCTAATGGTATCGTCTTTCCTCAACTCCCATTCATCGGCTGTCATAATCTCCCAATGACCGCAAACGTCTTGCGCCAATACAGACCCGCGCTTCACCTGCTTGTGAGCACCTGCCATATTGACGGCAGTAACGCTATAAAGCATATCGGTAACGTCCAAACCATCATCGACCGCATCTGTTGCTTTCTTGATGTCTGTAACGATAGGGCAGTCGAACAATGCCTTGATGTTTTCGCCCTTGACCTCAATTGATGTCTTGTATTTGTTCATAATTCGCATATATTTTAAAGCATCCACCGACCGTAGAAGGAACTCGAACCTTCTGTTTGCCTAGACTTGTATCTAAGAGATACGTCCTACCGCCTTGTGGATGCTGTCGTTTCTATTTTCCGCCATTCTTCAACCAATCTTCAATCGTGGTACTGTCACCATCAAACGACTGACCGAAGACGTTTACCAACTTGACCGAACAGAGCAGATACGGAATGTTCTTGATGTTATCCGTTGATGGCTCTGTAGCATCCTGTACTAAAAACAACGCTTTCTTCTGTCTGTAATCGTCATACCAGAGAATCAGCGCACCCTCCAAATAGGCATACAGACTATCCCATGCTTTCTCGGCAGCTTTTATCTGCTCAGTAACGGAAAGCTCGGTTGTTCCGTCAACATCATACCCGAAAACGCAGACTGACAACGTAGCGTTGGTGCTCTCATGCCTAGCATTCGGGTCAACGAACACTCTCAACGCATCACTCTCAGGATAGCTTTCGGTATATACACCCTTCTGCTTACCCTTGGAGTTCAATCCGTCCAATGACTTGTAGCGGACAGAACCGCCGCCGAAATCATCCTCCAGACTCTTGCGCAATCCGTCTGCCTTCCAAGCACCCTGCTCGGACTTCAAGTAACGCTGTATATAGAATTTCTTTTCTGCCATATTCCAAAGTCGGTAATTCGTAAATCAAACATTTATGCTGCAAATATACGCCAAAAAATCAAGCCAAAAACGAACTTTACATAGTTTAACAAATTGCAAATTTGTACCATTTTCCCCATATCCCCAATTAAATATATGTTATCCGCATAAATCAGATTTTTCATATTGAAAATTTAACATTTGAAGCAATTCCCATATAATAATAACACGTAAATAAACCATTGTACTCTCGCGCGCAGCCGTAGTAGGGGATGTCAACCCCTGTATATAGTAAACTATATACTCATCCCCTAAGAAGAATGCTTCGCAAACAACCCCTGCAATAGACTATCGAAACTGCAATCCATATATAGCAAAAACGAACCTTAAAGTAGAAAGCAGTCTTACTTTTCCGCAAAAATAAAAATAGCTCAAAATTCGCGTTCTAAGACGTTCAAAATAATCTGGTGATAAATTATGCCATAATGCTACATGAAACGTCACAGAAGCCACAAGAATAAGCAAAAGTAGATACTATGAAACTTTATGCAAAAAGAAAAGTAGATATGATATTCTCAAAAATGCTCAAAATTCGGTAGAAAAGCGAAATTTAAGAAATCAGAGTATTTTACAAAAAAAATAAAAAATAAAAAAATAAAAAATTTCGGAAGAGAGCTGACCCACCCTGCGAGTGCCAAAAACGGGGGGTGGGGGTGTAAATTACCCTAAATAGGTATAAACTACTGAAAATCAGCGTTTTATTTGCGACAAAAACGGACGTTTTAAGGCAAAAATGTGGTTTTTTCGTTTCTGTTTTTATTTTCTGTAAATTATCCAAAATAAGAGAAAAAGCAAAGAAATGAAAAGTAAAAAAATAGAACGTTTCTGCAAAGGTGCTGAAAACTCGAATTTCCCAAAAAGTTTTCTATTTATCATAATACTCTGCATAAATATACATTTCAAACTTGCATAAACATGCAGAAACTTGCATAATGTTTCACACACACAAATTTCGTGAAACAAAAAGCGAGTGAAAACGAAAACAGAAAAAGACGGCTGCAAACGTACCAAAAAACGAAAGATAGTACAAACATACACTAAGACGGAAAACGGCTGCAAACTGCAAATAATACGCTTTTAGGCGTTTCCTATATATAAGGTACGTGCGCACGCTACCATATAGAAAAACGTCTGCAAAGATGATTTTTCGGGCTGCAAAGGTGCAAAGATAGAGAAAACAGATAAAAGCAACCAATAACCCCTATTTAACCTATCAATTTGCAAAGTGGAGATTACAATTGGTGTAAAGATTTAAGAAAAATCAATTATTTTCAAGAAAAAAGCGAGAAAAAGCGTAATTTTTTGCCTAAAAGTTTTGCGTATTCGGGAAATTGTCGTACCTTTGCAGTGCATTTAAGAAATAAGGATGCTTACTTAAGACATAGGAATCCATATATAACAATGCTTCGTTATTTGAAATACTTACATGTTAGCGTGATAATGAAACGCTTATTATTTGCAGCCGTGATTCTGTTTACAACAGATAGCGCAAACGTAAGATAGGCATTATCTTAATATCGTTATCATAAACCTAACAAATGTTAGTGTAACAATACGATATAGTAGTATTAAGCGGTTTTTATGTTAGCCAACAATAAAATAACATAAGGTAGTAATTTATAACGGTTATCCCTTTATAAAGAATGTAGCTGCAAAGTACATTATATATTCAGCGTTGAAACATCTTAAAGTGAGTAGCGAAAAGTTGGAGTAGCGAAATAAATTAGATGATAAATGAAAACCAAAGAAATATATATCCATACTAGATGCAGGCGAAAACATCGGCTTTTCTGCAAGTTCGAGCCTTGCAAAGGGAACAAATTAGTAACTAAAAAGCAAAAGAAAATGAAAGCGTTTAAATTATTCAAAACTTATTATTCTTATATTGAGAATAAAGTAGTAAAAGAGCCTTTCTGGACTGAGGCGTTAAAGAAAGATTTGGTTAAATTGCTAGATAATGCAGAAACCAAAATGAAAAAAGAAAATGTTAGCTATATGCGCATTAATGAAACAACATTATATGAGCATACAGAATATAACGGTGTAGTTTTAGATTTTACATTCACAATTGAAGAGGTAACTATCTAAAACAAAAAACCCACTACCTTAAAAAAGTAGTGGGCGAATCAAATTAAATCGAAAAATCGAAATAACTTGCTTACTTAAGACGGCTGCAAAGTTATTAGTTTTTTCCGATATAAGCAAATTAATTAGTAACTTTTAATAAATTAGAGTATGGAAAAGTATGATTATTTATCAGCAGTAGAGAGTGATGTCCGTGAGTATATTGAGAATAATGTGAATTTTCACGATTATTCGGACTTAGACGAAATGAAAGAAGACTTAAACGAAAAGTTATTCGTTGAGGATTCGGTAACAGGTAATGCTAGCGGCTCATACACCTTTAACACTTGGAAGGCTGAAGAGTATCTTTGTCACAATTTGGATTTGTTGGCTGAGGCTAACGAAGAGTTCGGCGGTAGTTCGGACATTCTTTCTGACGGTGCCGAAATGTGTGACGTTACTATTAGATGCTACCTTTTGGGGCAGGCTATCGAAAATGTTGCACCCGACATGTGGCAGGATTGGGAAGACTCGCAAGAAGATAGCGAAGAAGAAGAGAATGAAGACTAACTAACAATACCCTTTGCACTCGCTTATTTGTGGGTGCAAAGGTGCAAACAATATAAGGATATGAAGAATATTAGAATTTTACGCATTATTGATATTTTAGCGGTTGAATTAGGAGATATACGTAATATGCTAGAGGCTGCTTGTCGTGCATTTGATGAGGGCAAAGTAAATGGCTGCATTACCCGAAAGCGAGTACAAAAGTTAAATGAGCGTTTTAAAGTAATTACAAAACGTATTGTTTCTTTAAATGATGCAGTAAAAGACCATTACGCAAAGGGTAACAATTACTTTTTGAACACTTCAAAAGAAAGCATTAATAAAGATTATTCTAACTCCTTAAATATGATTAATTGGGCATTATTTAATGCTTGCAGTTCATACGGATGGCTTAATAGTTTGATTAAAGATTAATTGGATATGGATATAACAATACCATTCGTTTTCGCCCTTATATCTTACGTATTAGGTATTATTGTAGGGCGCAATTGGAATAAGTACGTAAAAGAGTAAATAACCCTTTAAAACGCAAAGAAATGACTTATGCAGGTGTATCAGAAACAAAGATAGGTAATTATACCTATGATATTTGTTATTTTTCCGTGAATTTTGGAAAAGAATATGTTTGCCGCATTTTCCATAAAGGTAGTACTAAATTAGTATGCGAGAAAAAAGGAAAGACTACCAGGGCGGCTTTATTAGCTGCAAGAAAAGCGGCAAAAGCAATATTATTATAGTATTGGAAGGTGCAAAGATAGTCGGTATCTTTAGACTGTTCGGATTCAGTTTGCACCACAAAATAAGTAACATTTAAAGTTTAGGTGATATGAAAGAATTAAAGAAGTTAGCATTAATACTTCGTGCTTTGGGTATTACTGCAAATGTAGTTAGCGAACAAATTACATGTAATGATGAATTTGTTAGTAACAATACTTTTTGCGAGTGTTTAAAAGGTGATGTGCGCTTTGATATTTGGCACGAAGAAACAAATGAATTTGAATTGCATTTTACCTTCAAAAATACTTTGGTTTATGATACCTTATATTTAGATAGTCTTATTCAGGTAGTTAGCGAGATAACTAGTACTATTACTAAATTTGAGGGTTAAATAATAGCGTGTGTGCCCTTATCTTTTCCCTTTGGTACACTTTATCAAGTGGAAAAAGATAAGGCTATATAGAGTAAATAAACGGCTAAATATATAAAGATATGAAACATATTGCATTAACTATAAAACAACTTTGGGCATTAAAGATAGTCTTTAATAGTATTTTTAACGCTCTGGAAAAGAAAGAAGATGGTAACTACTATATAGATAATAAGAAATTCTTTCTTTCACTCAACGGCAAAGAGTACCGTTCACTTTTACAAATAAGTGGTAAGTTATAAGATATTGCTTAAAAGTTACTATAGCCGTGAGTAGTTAGAGACTACCTCCAAAAGCGAGATTTGGCACGGCACAAATTTAAAAAGACAACTTGGATATGGGAACAAAGGAAAAAATAAAGAATTGGCTGGAGGCTGAATATAATAGCCTTCACTTGGAACATGTAAGCGTGCAAAAAGAAAGCGAGTTAAAAGATAGATTCATTCGCTTTTATTGCAAGTTTGATAAACGTCTTATACGTATCAAGCGTGAAAAGATAAGCGTATCACCGATAAAAAACGGTGGTGTTTATTTATCATTGGTAGCTTGGGGAAAATGCTATGGGCAATTTTACGAAGTGTAACTTTTAACAATTAGAGATATGAGTGACAAAGAAATGAATTTGGCTATCTTAAACAAGTTGTATGAGATAGCCGATAAGGTTTTTAATGAGGGTGTAAATGTAAAAGAAGGCAATTACACCGCCTCAGATTTGGCAAAGATGAAGGATAGCGCATTTAAAGATGGCTATTTGAAGACTGAAAACAAAAAAGTCTATGACTATAGCACACAAAAGATAGTTGAGAAAGATTGTTTTATTGCACCGATGGCGAGCGTGAATGTGCTATCTTTCGTTTGCTCATTCTGTGTAGTACAAATTTTTGCTTTGGTAGCTAAGTTTGAAAAGTTAGCTAGCATTGGTAGCTATAAGAGAATGTTTATCAAGCAGAAAGATAATAATGAAGTACTTTGCACTGTTAAGGTACTCATTAATAAATACTACTCTAAACTATCTTTGCATTGTGCAAATGATGATTTGCGCCCTTCTATGAAAAATGTATGCTTGGATATTAGAAACGGAAGGGCAGCCGCTAGCAATGGGCACACAATGATGATTAAGGGCTTGGATGTGGTAAGCACGGAACATTTCACATACGATTACAATTTGCCTTTGGTAAACGGTAAAGACTTCAAAAAGATGTGCTCATTGGCTAAGTCTGGCGGTACTCTTACTTGTAAGTTGGTACGTGAACCAAACGGCAATACATATTGGGTATCTGAATGTTGTGGATATTACTCTAAGACTGAGGCAAACAGATACGTAAATTACTCTTCTGTATTACCAAAGATTAATCCTGATAATCTTTGCACCATCAACGAAAATACTTGGAAGGGCATTTCTAAATGGTTGAAGAAAAACAAAGGTTTTAACTCTATCGGTTTAGTAATAATCAAGCATAAAGAAAATGATAATCGTATTGCATTCACAATTAACGGAATGTATGATAATCATGATGGTATTGAGATTTCTTGCGAGTGTGAAAACGTGCCAAACAAGAATTTTGCGATTGGATTAAAGATTGATAGTCTGCTGAGATTTGAAAACTTTAATTTTGCACTTGGAAGATATGCTAATGAAGCTTTGGTATATGTAGGTAGTTTGGAAGTTGGTATGATGATGCCGATGTATATTTATGATGAGTATGACGGATTCAAACTATCTGATGGCTACATTGGTGCATACGATTATTGTGGCTTTGCAGAATCTTTTGATATGCCTACAAATGAGCCTACAGAAGACGTTATCCCTGCAAAGGTGGAAGATGTTACAACTGAGGAAAAAGAATGCACTACAGAAAAGAAAACAGAGCAAACAGATTGCAAGCGAGATATGGCATCAAAGATTATCATTTGCGGCATTCCATCTTATAAGGATAGCGCACCTGCAAAAGATGTTGCAGAAACAAAGGTTGATGCACCTAATGCACCTGCAAAGGTAGTATCATTGGATAAGCCTAGCAATAAGTTTAGCTTTGATGCAGTTGGTGTAAATGTAGGCGATAAACTAACCTTCATTGATGGCACAAAGGTTATTGCAGCAGAAAACAATAAGGTATCATTTTGTGGTGAACTGTTCACTTTGTCGGGATTCTGCAAAGAGTTCATGCCTGATGATAGGCGTACAAAGAGCAATTCCTATCGTGGGTGTGCATTCTTCTTTAAGGATGGCGTTAAATTGGAAAAGCTATTCAAGGATGCGCAAAAGAAATCATTGGTATCAAGCAAAGAAGAGAAAGAGATTGCAGCCGTACCTGATGATACATTGGATAGCGTGCCAAATGAGCATCTAGCGAACGAGAAATGCACCGAGCGGACAATTACACCATTGGCAAATGAAAACGTCTCAGAGTGCAAAGAAACGGCATCAACCGCAAAGGTTGTGGCTATCTATATCGGTGTTCCGGTATGCTTGGATATTCCACCGAACAATATGCGGTTGGATATTGCAGCAAACAAACCGTTAAATGCGGCTGTAGGCGATTGCTTATGTGGTGTTGGCAAAGTAGTACACACACTACCTTTGCCACCTCCACGGAGCAAAGAAATGAGTGAATTAATAACATATACAAACTTTTATAATACATCATAAAATGAACGTAAATCAATTAAGAAAGGCTATCAAGGTAGCCAAAGCAGAAAGCAAGGTAATTTACATTGCCATCCCTAATAACCGTTTTCATATAGACTTCAATGTTTGTAAGTATAGAGTAGACGGAACGAATGAGTTACTTATAATAAACGACTCATTTCTTAAAGAGACTATCGTCTTGGATATTCATCAAATAATGTTTATCGAAACAAAACTTATACATTAATCAATATGGAACAGACAATAACAAAAGAAGATGCACTGGAATATATTAAGCAGAATATCGGTAGGTGCAATTTATCTAGTTTTAATGTAGGAGCAACTTACGTTGATGATGCAAAAACAGAACTTAGTACTATATTCTTCATTCGTGGGTATGTTATCACAGAGGAAATAGAGTTTCGTGAGCATCAGAATATTCCTTGCTTTAAGTTCCCTCATGTATCACCTGCTTATATGGATATACATGCAGAATATACATCTGAAAGTATATGGGGCTTAGGTACATTTGAATATTTCTATCTAACCAAATCAAACTTAGATGTATTGTTAGATTTTATAAGAATAATCACTTCAAAATAGTAGAAAGGGTTAAGTTATGAAAGTATATGTAGTAAGCATTTGCAAGGATAGCCACAAAACCAATAGTGAAAAGGCTTTGGAAGAAGGTCAGAAAGAAATCAAGCGAGTACAAAGCGGAGTGTTGCGTATCTTTACATCGAAGAATGGAGCGAAGAAGTACATCGAAGACTTCTATAATGACAGAGCGACTAATAATGCGACCTTGGAACAGAAGGAAAAGAAAGATGGCAGCACATATTTTGCATCTTTGCTCGATTCTTATTTCGAGTCTGACGACAAGGCAGCCACATACGATGGAATAAGCCTGAAAGATTGCAATACAACAATCAGTATCAAGGTAAATCAAATGATTGTAACCGAAGATACGGATTATACTGATTTGGATGATGATATGTACGACATCTTCGCAGGTGAGGAAACAGACAGAGCATTTGAAATCTAAAATATTAAGTTATGGCACAGAAAGTATATGTAGTTATCAATTCACACCAACATGGATTGGGTGAGGCAGTTGAAGTTGATGCAGAAGTCTTCGATACAAGAGACAAGGCTAGAAAAGCGATGGAAGACAAAGGTCTGAACACATTGGAAAGCTATAAGCATTCATTGGATTGTGATGATTTCCAAATCAGCGTATCAGGCTCATTCTATCATATCTCAGACAACGAAGGTGAGACGTGGGATAATTTCGATATTGTAGAACAAGAATTGAAGTAAGATTATGAAGAAAAAGACTATTAAAGAAGTGATTGATACATTATATCTCAAATATAAATGTATCGACAACGAAGATATATGGGTAGAGATTACAGATAAATACATATGTATCAATTGGAACTCATTTATGAGCAGCTTTGTAAATATGCTGAGAGTGAAACAGATTGCATCTTATTTGCGCAAGTTCACATCATTGCCAATATATGACGCTTATTGTAATGTTTATTAACATATTAAAGACTATGGAGATTAAGAATGCAGCTCATTGCCCTATCAATGACAAAGACCTTTGTCTTGATGAGTTGGTAAGAGATTTGTTCAATGATGGTCAGTACGCTTGGAACAAAGACAACACAGACATGGTTGGATTTGTCGGAAACGAGCCAGTATTGATACGACAGGAAACCGATAACAAATTGCTGGTTAGATTCCTTGGTGATGCTTGGTGTCCTGATGTTGTTGAGGAATGGGTGAAGAGAATTGAACATGACAAGAACAATGATGTAGATTACGTAATTGATACTTATATGTTTGGAGTGATTGAGAATGACCAAGAGCGTAAAAGTAGCGATTTTCATGTATCATTCTATTATCGTGGATAATAAATAGCCGAAAGTAACGTTTAAAGTAATAAGAGATAGGATAGGAGATAGGAGAAATGAAGACAACAGAAATCAAGAATGCAGGTGGCGCATCCGTAAAATACGACATCGTGAACATCGGCTGTAAGGATTGCCCTTACTGCATGATGGCAGAAGGTCACTATCTTTGCCGTTCGGATAAGAATTGCAACGCAAAGGCAAACATGACCGATGATGATGAGCCAAAGCAGAAAGTAATAATATACAGTCGTGTCTCTACTGAAAAGCAGACATTGGAGCAGCAAGAAAGAACAATCAACGAATGGTTGAATTGTCACAATCTCAAAGCTACTCACGAAGTGAAGGAGGAAGGAGTATCGGGTAAGGTATCTTATAAGGATAGAAACCTTGGTAAGGTAGTGTTGCCGATGCTTGATAAGGGTGATATACTTATTGTGTCAGAGGTCAGCCGTATCGGTCGTTCAATGAGCGACATCAACAAGTTTGTGAATGACGAACTGAAACCACGTGGTGTGCGCTTGGTTATCGTTCAGATGGGCATTGACCTTGATTGCAGCCACCTGAAAGCGATTGACGAAATGCTTTTATTCGCTTTCTCATTCTCGGCACAGATGGAACGTGAACTCATACAGGAGCGAACACAAAGCGCATTGGAAGTACGCAAACAGAAATTGGCACAAGACGGAGAGTTTATCTCAAAGTCTGGTAAGGTCGTTAAAAAATTGGGCAGACCTAGAAAATGTGACTTGTCAAATGCACAGAAGGCTGCATCGGAAAAGCGCAAGAAAGAAGCTGCTGAGAAACCTTGTAACAAGGCTATATGGAATGTGGTTAAGAAGTGTACCAATGACTTTACGGAATTGACTACACCTAACTTTGCCGATGCAGCTATGATGTTGCAGCAGATGGGCGTTTATTCGTCCACTGGTAAGGTATTAACCAAAGAACTAGTAAGGAGTGCGTATTACAATCTACGCTCAGTCTATGGCAGTCAGGTTTATTTCAGACGTGGTTCTGCCAACTATCGTGTAATGCGAGAAAAGGGTATGACTGATGAGGAGATTCAGCAGTATTACAAGGAACTGAATAACAACAACAATAATACAGAGGAGGAATAGATTATGGCATTCTTAATAGCAATTTGGCTAATCGGCACATTGTTCGATTGCGCCATGGGCAGAAATAAAGATTAAAATTTCTGCCCTACACACAATATAATTACGCATTTTGCGTTATCTTTTGAAATAATCCTCAAATCCGCAACCTATAGGGTTTAGTGGGATTTTGCTTGCAAAGCGACAAAA
>OOBU01000186.1_pt1 | contig 41305 bp, 31 predicted proteins | sample 1671501 | NCBI WGS metagenome assembly OOBU01 (sample SAMN06348163, study PRJEB24527) | human gut metagenome | biome: human gut; feature: ankylosing spondylitis patient; material: feces | host: Homo sapiens | place: China | collected 2015-10
ACATCAGCTTAAATTCAGTCGTATAACGCAAAATGTACCCTCCTTACTGGGTGTCCAGTAAAGAGGGTACATTTCAAGGCGGCAGTCTTTTTTTATTCTTGGGAATGTTGGGCGCCTGAAGCGGAACATTTGATGAGGGAATACCGATGGCGTCAAAGAAAGTTTCTAGTGTTCCCCATGAAGAAGTGCAGCTGCGGCTTCCTTGCTTCCGGACTTACTGGCACGAGCGTACCAATAACGGGCTTTTGAAAGATTCCTTGCCGTGCCTTCCCCCTTTTCATAGAGGCGTCCCAAGGCAAGCTGACTGGGGGCTGAAACATGGTCGCTGCGGTATGCGGACTGCAGGTAAAGGTCCATGGCTTTTTGTATGTCTTGAGGAACGCCCTTGCCTTTTTCGTAAAGCGTACCCAACAGATAAGTAGCAGTTACATCTCCTCTAAGGGAGGCTGCTTGGTACCAATGGGCGGCTAACTGGGCATCAGGAGCCACACCATATCCATTTTCAAAGCAAAGACCGATATATCGTCCTGCCTTCATGTCGCCTCGGTCAAAGGCAATTTGTAAAATCTTGAGTGCGCTTTCATAATGACCCTCGGTGTATAAGCGGATTCCCTCTTTTAAGAAGAGACGATCTGAAAGGGAATGTGTGGCTGTTTTTTCATAAGCTGGATGAATTATGATTCCTCCCGTTTTCGTCTTAGCCTGAGCTGGAGCAAGAGGCAGTAAGAAAAGGCAGGAAAGCAGAAAGGATCCCGCCATGGCAGCAAATTTCATAGGAATGCCTTCTTTCGTAAATCATTGATTGCGGTCATTATAGCATATAAATCTAGTATGAATCATGAATTTTCGATAAGTTGATTTTACTTTCCACTAATATGACGCGATTCGATGATTTACTAGATATTTATGATATAATACAAAATATAAATATAGAAATAAAAATAATTAGCATTAAATATATTGATTTACTGGGAAAGGGGGGAGGCGGAGTTGATGAAACCTACGTATTGTTCTTGCCGGAGCATACTTGCTTTTTTTGTTTTATTGAGCCTTCAGACGGGAGTCACCCATGCGGAAACCCATACGTACGGTACCATTGCGGGTCCGGATCATGTCAGCGCGACTGATGATGGTGACATCACGGCCGGAGGTATCAATGGCTGGCATTGGAAATGGACAGATCCCGCGACAGGCGAAGTTTATGAAAATACGTACACAGGAGACTTGCTTGTCGGCAACCGCACGGGAACGGATACGGTTGCTATCCAAAAGGGAAAATGTTCCTCGCTTGCCGCTCGTAAGGAGACGTCGGGCATATATTTTTACTCAGCCCAAAAATCGGGCTGATTTGATGAAGAACGTGAGGCCATTGCTTAAAAAAGACTTTGTGAAAATAATAGCCTCATGGCCTATCGTACGATGGACCGTCCCACGTTTGCGGATTTTTTACGTCTGGGTGCTTCCTTTCCTAACCATGTGTCGTCACTTCCAGCGCCCAGCTTATCAACGCGGAAGCTTTTTGCAATCTTCAGTCCATATGGGCCCATCTACTTTGTCGCCCGCGCGCCCAACCTCCTAGACGTACCGGCCTCTGGCCGCAAGGAAACTCCCGCGTCGCTGCGCTAGCGGACTGCTGGCGTCTCAGGTCTGTCGTCGGTGGAAGCGGGGGCTCCTCGCATCTGGATTCATCTGAACCGAATTCGCAAAAAGCAATTGGAGGAAAAGACCGGAAGGGAAAAGATTGTAAGGCAAAAAACGTAAGAGAAGCCCAAAACCGAACGTAGACGTAGGTTCGGTTTTGGGCTTTTATCTTCTGTTCGGCTTTTGTAAGAGGTGGGTCCTTTGAAATAGAAAGATAACAATGGCGCTTCTTGGAACGACTCGCGTCCCCTCTTTCCCCTTTGAACTTGCTGCAACGCATCGATCTGCCTTTGCCAAGGCGGTAAGCGCATCGCTGCCTTAGAAAAGCGAAGTGGGACATCGTGCAGGGCGGGTAAGTGAGTCGCCGAATTTTTCGTTTTCTCTTATGCTGAAAAATTCGTGCAGAAAGCTTACTCAGAGGGCAGCAACGATAGGAGCAGTCGGAGTTTCCTCTGCCGGAAAGGCCGGTCTTCTGATGTGAAACAGCAGAAAGCGAGTCCTTTTATCCCTTACAGCCGCACCCGTATAAATCCATTGCGGCTGCGGAGGCAAAGGAACTGTTTTCGTGTACGACAGGGCCGCTGATAAAATTGATTAACACTCATGTTGTGTGGAAATTTCCATAAGCATTTATCAACATAATTTTCCCGTTTTGGTGATGGATGAGAAGCGGCGCTTCGTCTCCTTGCAGGCGGTAGTGAGGAAGATTCGCCCGAGTCCCAAGCCCGCTTTGGAGCAGCCGCGGAAGGGCGCAGCGGCATGTTTCCGGGCGAATGAAGTTCCACCCCTCCAGTAGGGAGGCTTGGGGCGGCGCACCATGGTCTTTCCTCCATATTTCACAAAAATATTTTTCTTTAAAACTCCTTGCAATAACCTAAAATACATGGTACAATATCAGTCCATGAAATTTTATTTACTAGCAGGATTATAAGGTTTCGCGAGTGCTCAGTGGTTGGACATCGCGTTCCGATCGTTTGGTTGAGAGGAGCACGAAATGCTGACTGAGGGAACTTGGTTTTTACAAGGCTAATCAAAGATTCATTTTGATTGTGGGCCTTGTTTTTTTGTGTTAAAAAACCTGCAGGATGTAAAGGAGTGAGAACCCATATGTTGTTCAAGCCGGTTCATAATGGCAACCGTAAAAGGTACAGCTATGCCAGAATCAAAGAAGTCCTGAAGATGCCGCATCTGATTGACTTGCAGAGAAAATCCTATGAGTGGTTCATCAGGGAAGGACTTCATGACGCGTTCCAGGACGTATCACCCATCAAGGATGCGACGAACAGTCTGGAACTGAGTTTTGAGAATTTTACCATCGGTGATCCGAAGTATGATATCGAAACTTGCAAGGAAAAAGATGCAACCTATGCGGCTCCTTTGAACGTAGACGTCCGTCTGCTTTATAAAGACACGGGCGAAATCAAGGAATCGACTGTCTTTATGGGCGATTTCCCCCTTATGACCGATACGGGGACCTTTGTCATCAATGGGGCAGAACGTGTCATCGTCAGCCAGCTTGTCCGCAGCCCTGGTGTCTATTACGCCAAGGATATGGATCCGATGGGCAAGTTCCTCTACGGGACCACTGTCATCCCGAATCGCGGGGCCTGGATTGAATATGAAACCGACCTCAACAGCATCATCTATGCCCGTGTGGACCGGACGCGCAAACTGTCTGCTACAGCCCTTCTGCGTGTTATGGGTCTGCCGACAAATGATGATATCATCAGTGTCTTTGGGGAGCATCCTTATCTTGTGGCCACCCTTGCCAAGGACACAACAAAAAATGAAGATGATGCCCTTCTGGAAATCTATCGGAAGCTGCGTCCGGGCGAACCGGCCAACCTTGAAAACGCAGAACAGCTCATCTATAATCTTTTCTCCGACAATCGCCGCTATGACCTGGCAAATGTCGGCCGTTACAAGATCAATAAGAAACTGGGCTGGCGTCATCGCCTTCATGGCAAGACCCTTGCCGAAGACCTGTGCGCTGAAAACCCGGATGGCACGAAAGGGGCCGTGGTCCTTCCTGCAGGGACGAAGATTGGCGATGCTGAAATCGATACCATCGAAAAGAGCGGTATCTTTGCTGATGAGGGCTATGCCATCGTCTATGTCAAGTTCCAGGAACATGCGGAACGCATGATCGTAACAAAGGATATTGAAGCTTCCGTACGGACCATTACGCCGGCCGATGTCATTGCTTCCTTTGGCTATCTCCTGAACGTCATTGATGGCATGGAAGGCAAGGATGATATTGACCATCTGGGCAACCGCCGTGTCCGCTGCGTTGGCGAACTCCTGCAGAACCAGTTCCGCATTGGCTTGTCCCGTATGGAACGTGTCATCCGTGAACGCATGACCATCCAGGATGCTGACGTCATCACCCCGCAGGCCCTCATCAACATTCGTCCGGTCGTTGCGGCTGTGAAGGAATTTTTCGGCAGCAGCCAGCTGTCCCAGTTCATGGACCAGAACAACCCGCTTGCTGAACTGACGCATAAACGCCGTCTGTCTGCTTTGGGACCTGGCGGTCTTTCCCGTGAACGTGCCGGCTATGAAGTCCGTGACGTCCATCCTTCCCATTACGGTCGTATGTGCCCAATCGAGACCCCTGAAGGTCCGAACATCGGCCTGATCGGTTCCCTGGCCGCCTATGGCGTGATCAACCGGTATGGTTTCATTGAGACCCCATACCGCAAGGTCGATAAGGTCAATAAGCGCGTTACCGATGAAATTGTCTATCTGACTGCTGATGAAGAAGATAACTATGTTGTTGCCCAGGCCAACGAACCGCTGACCGAAGACAACCATTTTGTGAATACCCACGTCACCTGCCGTGATAAGAACGAAGTCCTTGCGATTCCGCCGGAACGGGTTGACTTCATGGACGTTTCGCCTAAACAGGTTATGTCCATTGCAGCTGCCCTGATTCCTTTCCTTGAAAACGACGACGCCAACCGTGCCCTCATGGGTGCGAACATGCAGCGTCAGGCTGTGCCTCTGCTCAATCCAAAGGCACCTGTCGTTGGTACCGGAATGGAATATAAGATTGCTGTTGACTCCGGTGTCTGCATCCTGGCTAAGCATGCTGGTACGGTCAAGTATGTCAGCGGTGACAAGATCCTCATCACCCGTGATGATGGAAAAGGCATCGATGAATACAATGTCCTTAAATTCAAACGTTCCAACCAGAGTACCTGCGTCAACCAGCGACCCATTGTCTTTAAAGGCGATAAGGTCGAAGAAGGTCAGGTCCTTGCTGATGGACCGGCAACAGATCATGGTGAACTCGCCCTTGGCCGCAACGCCATTGCTGCCTATATGCCTTGGGAAGGCTACAACTACGAAGACGCCGTCCTCCTCAGCGAAGACCTCGTCAAGGAAGATGTCTTTACCTCCATCCATATTGAAGAATACAACTGCGATGCCCGTGATACGAAATTGGGGCCGGAAGAAATTACCCGCGATATCCCGAACGTTTCCGAAGATGCCCTGAAGGACCTCGACGAAGACGGGATCATCCGTGTTGGTGCTGAAGTCCGCCCTGGCGATATCCTCGTTGGCAAAGTCACGCCGAAAGGGGAAACGGAACTTTCCGCTGAAGAGCGCCTCATTCGTGCCATCTTTGCTGAAAAAGCACGGGAAGTCCGTGACAGCTCCCTCCGCGTTCCTCATGGGGAATTCGGGATCATCATTTCCGTCAAAGTCTTTACCCGTGAAAACGGCGATGAACTGCCGCCTGGCGTCAATAAACAGGTTCGTGTCAGCATCGTTCAAAAACGTAAGATCGGCGAAGGCGATAAGATGGCAGGCCGTCACGGGAACAAGGGTGTTGTTTCCCGCATTCTGCCGCGCGAAGATATGCCGTTCCTGCCTAACGGCGAACCGGTCCAGATCGTACTGAACCCCTTGGGCGTACCGAGCCGTATGAATATTGGGCAGATCCTTGAAGCCCATCTGGGCTGGGCAGCAACCGCTCTGGGCATGCGCATTGATAACCATGACCCCAACGTCGAAAGAGACTTGCGCAAAGCTGGCTATGATTTTGATGAACTGGGCATGCCGGAAACGGTGGACGGAGCTGTTCCTGTCGCGGTTCCGGTCTTTGACTCGGCCCGTCAGGACGATATGGCCCGTACCCTCGAAGCGGCTGGTGTCGACCCCAGCGGCAAGACTGTCCTTTATGATGGCCGTACAGGGGAACCTTTTGACAACCCTGTTACCGTTGGCTGCATCTACTACCTCAAGCTTCACCATCTCGTTGCCGATAAGATCCATGCACGTTCTACCGGTCCGTACTCCCTCGTTACCCAGCAGCCGCTTGGTGGTAAGGCACAGTTCGGTGGACAGCGTTTCGGTGAAATGGAAGTGTGGGCCCTCGAGGCTTATGGCGCTGCCTATACCCTCCAGGAAATCCTGACCGTGAAGTCCGACGATGTTGTTGGACGTGTAAAGGCTTATGAATCCATCGTCAAGGGTGAAAATATCCCTGAACCGGGTGTTCCTGAATCCTTCAAGGTTCTTGTCAAGGAAATGCAGGCAATCGGTCTTGATGTAAGCGTCCTCGATGAAGATGATGATGAAATCGATCTTGATGATGAGGATGAAGATATCGGAATGGGCGATATTGCCCGCGAGCTTGACATGGATATGTCCGGCAAGGTCTCCACGGCTGCCAACACCGGGGAACAAGCCCAAAGCCGCACCAATAGCGACGAAGAAGTGAGCCCCGATGAAGACCAGACGGAAGACAGCGATTTTGATGTCATTGCCGATATCGGCAACATGGGAATGGATGATTCCCAAGGCGATGACAGCGGCTCTGATGAAGAGTAGGAAGGAGTGAGTGCTCTTGTTGGACGTAAATAAATTTCATTCTATGAGAATCGGCCTGGCTTCCCCGGAAAAGATCCGTTCCTGGTCCCACGGTGAAGTCACGAAGCCGGAAACGATTAACTATAGAACCTTGAAACCGGAACGGGACGGCCTTTTCTGCGAACGCATCTTTGGCCCGACCAAGGACTGGGAATGCCACTGCGGTAAGTACAAACGCATCCGCTATAAAGGCGTAGTCTGCGATAAGTGCGGCGTCGAAGTCACGCGGGCAAAAGTCCGCCGTGACCGCATGGGCTCCATTGAGCTTGCTGCTCCTGTCTCCCACATCTGGTATTTCAAGGGGATCCCCTGCCGCATGGGCGCCATCCTTGATATTGGTCAGCGTGCCCTTGAAAAGGTCCTCTATTTTGCAAGCTACATCGTCCTTGATCCGGGCGATACAAACCTGACGAAAAAGCAGCTCCTGACAGAAGCCGAATACCAGGAAAAACTGGATGAATTTGGGGATACCTTCCGTGTCGGCATTGGTGCCGAAGCCATCAAGGAACTGCTCCACGAAATCAACGTTGAAGAACTGACGAAGGAACTGAGGGCAGCTCTCAAAACGGAGACGAGCCTCCAGAAAAAACGCAACATCGTGCGCCGTCTCGATGTCTGCGAAGCCTTCCTTAAGAGCGGCAACAAGCCGGAATGGATGATCATGGATGTCATTCCGGTCATTCCGCCGGACCTGCGTCCGATGGTTCAGCTTGATGGCGGCCGTTTTGCCACAAGCGACCTGAACGACCTCTATCGCCGCGTCATCAACCGCAACAACCGTTTGAAACGCCTTCAGGAACTGCAGGCCCCGGACATCATCGTCCGGAACGAAAAACGGATGCTCCAGGAAGCTGTCGACGCCCTTATCGATAACGGCCGCCGCGGCCGCGCCGTGACGGGCCCTGGCACGCGCCCCTTAAAGAGCCTTTCTGACATGCTCAAAGGGAAGCAGGGCCGTTTCCGTCAGAACCTATTGGGTAAACGTGTCGACTACTCCGGCCGAAGCGTTATCGTCGTAGGTCCTGAAATGAAGATGCATCAGTGCGGCCTGCCGAAAGAAATGGCCCTTGAACTCTTCAAACCGTTTATCATGAAACGCCTTGTCGAAAACGGCACGGCAACAAACATCAAGAGCGCAAAGAGAATGGTCGAACGCGCAACGGATGCTGTTTGGGATGTTCTGGAAGAAGTCATCAAGGAACACCCTGTCATGCTGAACCGTGCCCCGACGCTGCACCGTCTGGGCATCCAGGCTTTTGAACCGATTCTGTCCGAAGGCCGCGCCATTAAACTTCATCCGCTCGTCTGCACGCCTTTCAACGCCGACTTTGACGGTGACCAGATGGCTGTCCATCTGCCGCTGTCCGCTGAAGCTCAGGCTGAAGCCCGTGTGCTCATGATGAGTGTCAATAACATCCTGGCTCCAAAAGATGGGAAACCTATCACCGTTCCGACGCAGGATATGGTATTGGGTGCGTATTATCTCACCATTTTCCGTGAAGGAGCCAAAGGGGAAGGGCGCTCCTTCATCAGTTTTGACGAAGCAAGACTGGCATACTTCAATAAGGACATCGCCCTCCAGGCTAAGATCAAGGTCCGTGTCCCCAACTCCGAAATCTACCCTGAACCGTCCGACGTAGGCGAAAGCCTTGTCACGACGAGTATGGGCAATATCATCTACAACTGCGAACTGCCGCTTGAAATGCGCTATTATTCCAAGCAGGAAGATGGGACCTGGCTTCTTGGCAAACTCATTGACAAGAAGGAACTGGGCCGCCTTGTCGCCAAGGCCCATAAACTTTACGGGAACTTTGGCACGGCCCGCGTCCTTGATACAGTCAAGAAACTCGGTTATGACAATGCTTGTCTGTCCGGTCTGTCCATTGCCGCTTCGGATATCGAAATCCCGAAGGAAAAAGGCGAAATCCTTGCGGCTGCTGAAAAAGAAGTTGATAAGGTCGAACGCCTCTTCAGCCGTGGGTTGATGAGTGAAGACGAACGCTACCGCAAAGTCATCGACATTTGGAACAAGGCTACGGAAGATGTTGCCGATGCCCTGATGAAGAACACCATGGACCAGTTCAACCCGCTCTTCATGATGGCCAACTCCGGTGCCCGCGGTAACGTACAGCAGATCCGTCAGCTCGCCGGTATGCGTGGGTTGATGGCTGACCCGTCGGGCCGCATTATCGACCGTCCGATCAAATCGAACTTCCGTGAAGGGCTGACCGTATTGGAATACTTTATTTCCACGCACGGTGCCCGTAAAGGTCTTGCTGATACGGCCCTGAGAACGGCTGACTCTGGGTACCTTACGCGCCGCCTTGTCGACGTTGCCCAAGATGTCATCGTCCGTGAAGATGACTGCGACGTCACAAACATGAACCTTGTCCGTGAACGGGCTCGTTTCTGCAAGAACGTCCTTGGTTCCAGCCAGCGCAAGCTGAAGGAATATGCCGTAGGCCGTACCCTTGCTTCCAGCGTCCTTACTGACGATGATTCCATCATTGCCGAAGCCGATACGGTGGTTACGGAAGATGTCTTTGACCGTCTCCTTGCTGCCAAGGTCCTGGAAATCCGTCTGTATCCGCTCGATGAAGAAAATGGTGAAGACGCTGAGACGCTTGCCATCAACGTCAGCGAAGACAAGGTCAAGACGGCTTTCCGTGAACATATGACCCATCACTTCCTTGATAAGGAGGTGGCGGAAGATATCCTTGATGGGGAAGGAACAGTCCTTGCCCATAAGGGAGATAAGTTCACGGCAGAGCTCATCGAAACCATTCTTGATAATGGTACGGTAAAGGAACTGAGCATCCGCAACAATGAAGTTGACGGTATCTACGTTGAAGCCATTACGGCCGGCAAGAACAAGAGCACGGTCCTGGAATCCCTCCGCGACCGCCTCGTGGGCAGAACCCTTGCCGAAGAAATCGAAGACAAGGATGGTCACGTCCTTTATCACATCAATGACTACATCACAGAAGATATGGCTGATGTCATCGCCGGCCTCCGTGAAAAAGTCAAGATCCGCAGTGTCCTTACCTGCAAATCCCACTTTGGTGTCTGCCGTAAGTGCTATGGCCGCAACCTCGCCACGGCCCGCAAGGTCGAAATCGGCGAAGCTGTCGGGACCATTGCTGCCCAGGCCATCGGGGAACCGGGTACCCAGCTTACGATGCGTACGTTCCATACGGGCGGCGTTGCCGGTGCTGACGATATTACCCAGGGTCTTCCTCGTGTCGAAGAACTCTTCGAAGCACGTAAACCGAAACATCCGGGTATCCTCAGCGAATCGGCAGGGACCGTCAGCGTCCAGGAAAAGGAAGATGGCCGTTTTGTCATCATCACCCGCGAAGATGGCACGGAAGATTCCTACCATATCCCTTATGGGGCCAAACTCCATATTGCCGACGGCGATCATGTGGAAGTGGGCGACCGCCTGACCGAAGGCTCCCTCAATCCGCACGATATCCTGCGTATCAGCGGTCCTGCCGCTACGCGCCACTACCTCGTGCAGCAGGTCCTCAGTGTCTATAAATCCCAGGGCGTTGAAATCAACGACAAACACGTTGAAGTCATGGTCCGTCAGATGATGCGTAAATATCGCATTGACGATGCTGGGGATACAAAGATGCTGCCGGGCTCCGTTGTGGACATCGCGCAATTTGAAGATGAAAACGATGAGGTCATGGCAGAAGGCAAGGAACCGGCACAGGGACATCCGATCCTCCTCGGGATCACCAAGGCCTCCCTGGCAACGGATTCCTTCCTGTCGGCCGCTTCCTTCCAGGAAACGACGAGAAACCTGACCGATGCTGCCATCAAAGGCAAAGTCGATCCGCTCCTTGGTCTCAAGGAAAACGTAATCATTGGCAAGCTGATCCCGGCAGGTACGGGCATGCCCAAATACCGCAATATCCAGCTCAAACTCCATCGTCCCGATGAAGTTCAAGAGAGCACGGACAGCGAAAATGCTGATGAATAAGCTGTAAGTGAAAAGCCGCGAAGAAATATGAGTTTCTTCGCGGCTTTTTGTATTTGGTGGAGTAAAGAGACTGTACAGGCAGCGACGCTGCCTCCTATATGGGGGCTGGTTTGGGTCCGTTCCTTTGAGGCTTTTCTCATTATCCGAACAATACCCATTGTTTATTTTCCCATTGACCTACTTTTTATCCTGTTTTTATCCTCTTTTTTTGCCCTTTCCTTTTTCAAACAATTCCATAATGATTGCATATTGCATACAATATACTTTTAAATTGTCCATAATATTTCTCCCAATCCCTTGACAATGGCCCCTTTTGTGTTGTATAAATAGACCAATGTTAATTATGAACGAAATAAATAAAGAATCGTTTAATGTTCATAATACAACAGCCTTTTCCATCAAAAAAGGGAGCCTCTGCTCCCTTGTCGTTGTGATCCTATTTCTTATCATTCATCTGCAGGCACATAGTGTTTCAGGCAGGATTTCTTGATTCCTTCCGGAACCGGCGTCATTTTTTCTTTGACTATCCGCTGGACTTCTTTTTTCAGCGTCTGCGTCGATGCTAGGTGAGGGAGGACGTCTTCCTCCGTAAAAAACGATGGCTCGGCGTAGTTATCGGCAAAGACGGCGATGGTTTCCACCTGTACGTGGGGAGTGCCTTCTTTTGCCAGGGTTTCCTTAAAGACGGCTTCGGATTCTTTGAGGGCCCGTACAGGATTTTTTACGATGAGACTTGATGCGTTATCCGTCACGCGCCACGTAGAATCCTGATTATGACCGTAGATGCGGTAGCCCTTATGGATGACTCGCAGGAGCAGCGCCTTTCCCGGAAGAAGGGCAATGAGATCGACGCCAGCAAGGCTGCCCTTTGGGGGCACAAAGAAATAAACTTTTTTATGGGACCCTTCCCTGATGGCCTTCTTGACACGCTTCATGGCCATTTCCGGTGTACGGGCTTTCTTCATCTGGAGCCATTTCCAGCGGAACACAATAAGGCCCGTCGCAAGTACGAGGAAAAAAAGAAGGATTTCTTTGAAACTATGCAGCTTCCAGATTGTAAAATCTGGAAGGATTTTGATGACAACGTCTTCCATGACCAGACTCCTTTTTGTAGGGAGAAATTTTTACATGGTCCATTATATCAGCCTTTCTTAGTTTTTACTAGGCGCGGCCCCTTTCCAATGATATAATGGATATGTAGCAAAATTCTGAAAAAGATGATTTCCCCGTCTGGGGGTTTCATACAGCGCACTCATTCTATTTAAAGGGGGACTCATTATGGCTGCAATAAATGAAAAGGAACTGTCCCGGGTGGACCGGTTCCTCAACACGATTGAACGTGTCTGCAACAAATTGCCACCGCCTGCCATCTTATTTTGTATCCTGTTTCTCATCGTGGCTTTCGTCGGGATGTTCTTTACCTTCTCTGGCTTTGGTCTTGAAAATCCCGCGACTCATAAGGTCGTCTATTCCCAAAACCTCTTTACCAAAGAAGGCGTCCAGTGGCTTTTGACCAGCATGGTGAAGAACTTTACCGGATTTGCGCCTTTGGGCCTTGTCATCACCATGACCATGGCCATTGGTTTCTGCGAAGAATCAGGCATGCTTGTTGCCATGCTGCGGCGCAGTATGAAGAACGTACCGCCTAACATCGTTCCGTTTCTCATTGCTTTTCTTGGAACGGTGGGCAACATTGCTTCCGATACGGCCATGGTCGTCATTCCACCTCTGGCTGCCCTTGTTTACATCGGTGTCAAGAAGAACCCTGTTGTTGGGATGATTGTCGGCTATGCCGGTGCCCAGGCTGGTTTTACAGCAAACCTCATGATTGCTGGTACGGACTCCCTGCTTCAGGGCCTTACGAACCAGGCCATCGATGCTTTCCTTGGTACGCCTGGGAAATTCGTTGTTGATGTCACCTGTAACTGGTACTTCATGATTGCTTCTACCTTCCTGTGCTCCCTTGTGATTGGCCTTGTTTCAACCAAGATTGTGGAACCTCGATTCCCTGTGTATCACAGCAAAGATGAAGACGAGACCATTCAGGAAGTGACACCCCTTGAAGTAAAAGGCCTTCATCGTGCCGGTTTTGCCGTTGTAATCTATATTGCCATCCTTGCCGTCGGTTTCTTTACAGGCATTCTTTCCAAAGACGGGCACACCCTCGTCGGTTCGCTGCTCCTCAAAGGCCTCATTCCGATTCTTTTCTTCCTCTTCAGTATTGCCGGCATCACCTATGGCATCACGACGGGTAGCTTCAAATCCGTCAAGGATGTCAATAAAGCTATGGTCAAGCAAATGAGCGGTATGGGCGCCTACGTTGTTTTCTGCTTCTTCTGCGGTCAGTTCCAGGCTCTTTTCAACTGGACCCATCTGGGCACGCTCATGGCGATTTCCGGGGCTGACTTCCTCAAAGGAATCGGCTTTACGGGCCTGCCCATGTGCATCGCCTTTATCCTCATTACGGCCCTCATCAACATCTTTGTTTCGAGCGGCTCTGCCAAGTGGGCCATCCTCGCTCCGATCTTCGTTCCGATGTTCATGCTCCTTGGCTACCATCCTGGATTTACCCAGCTCATCTACCGCTTGGGCGACTCTCCGGGGAACTGCTTTACCCCGATGTCTCCCTACATTTGGATGATCCTTTCCGTGGCCCAGGAAAAATACATGCCTGACATTGCTATTGGGACCCTTATTTCCAACATGATTCCTATCGCCATCGTCCTTCAGATTGCCTGGATCGTTTTCCTCATCGTTTGGGAAACCTTGGGCCTTCCTATTGGACCGGGCGTTGGCATGCAGCTGCCCCCAGGCATTCTCTGACTAAAACGACTTTCCTTTTAGGGAAAGGTAACCCGTACGCTCTCTAGTTTGAAAAAGCGCTGCGCTTTTTGAACATCCGGCGGGGCTTCGTGCCTTGCCGGATATTTTACTATCTAAGGAAGAAGTTGATTATGATGAAAATACAGAAAGTACCCCAGCAAAAAGGTACCCTTGCAGCCTTCATGAACCTTGTTGAACAGGTCTGCAACAAGCTGCCGCCCCCTGCCATTCTTTTTTGCCTGCTCTTTGTCCTGACCGCCCTTTTGGGTGCCCTCTTTACGGAAATGGGAGTGCGCCTTGAAAACCCGGCCACCCACCACATCGTCACGGCTCAGAACTTTTTCAGTAAGGCCGGTATTCAGTGGCTCCTCACAAATATGGTGAAGAACTTTACGGGCTTTGCTCCCTTAGGCCTTGTCATTACCATGACCATGGCCATTGGCTTTTGCGAGGAATCAGGGCTTTTGGTTTCCCTGCTGAATCGATCCATGCGCCGCGTACCGCCAGCTCTCGTCCCTTATCTGATTGCCTTTGTCGGGACTTTGGGCAACATCGCTTCTGATACCGCGGCTGTGGTCATCCCGCCCTTGGGTGCCCTTGTTTATTTAGGCGTCAAGAAACATCCTGTGGCTGGTATGATTGTTGGCTATGCCGGTGCGAATGCAGGCTTTACGGCAAACCTCATGGTTGCCGGTACGGATTCCCTGCTGCAGGGCTTGACAAACGAAGCCATCAAGGGCTTTTTAGGAACCCAGGACTTTTCCGTTGACGTTACCTGCAACTGGTACTTTATGGTTGCCTCGACCTTCCTTGTCGCCCTTGTGATTGGGTGGCTCTCCCAAAAGATTGTAGAACCCCGTTTTGGGACCTATGAAGGACCCGTGGTAGGGGAGACTGTCGCCGCGGCAACGGACGCGGAAAAGCGGGGCATGAAGAGCGCGGGCCTTGTCGTCCTCGTCCTGGTCCTCATTGTTGCCGCCGGCTTTTTTACGGGCATCCTCTCTAAGGACGGCCATACCCTTGTGGGCTCCCTGCTCCTTAAAGGACTCATTCCCATTCTCTTTTTTGTCCTCAGTGCAGCCGGCATTGCTTACGGCCTCACCACAGGAAAATTTGCAAGTCTGAAGGATATCAACAAAGCTATGGTCAAACAAATGAGTGCCATGGGATCCTACGTCGTTTTCTGCTTTTTCTGCGGTCAGTTCCAGGCCCTTTTTAACTGGACCCATATGGGAACCCTCCTTTCCATCAAAGGGGCGGACCTGCTCCAGGAAATCGGTTTTACGGGACTTCCTCTCAGCGTGGCCTTTATTCTCATCACGGCGCTTATCAACCTTTTTATGTCAAGCGGTTCTGCCAAATGGGCCATCTTCGCACCAATCTTTGTCCCTATGTTCATGATGCTCGGATATCATCCTGCTTATGCCCAACTCCTTTATCGCCTTGGCGACTCGCCGACCAACTGTTTTACTCCCGTTATGCCCTACCTCTGGATGGTCCTTGCCGTGGCCCAGGAAAAATATATGCCCAACATCGCCATTGGGACCCTCGTCTCCAGCCTCGTTCCCTTGGGCCTTGCCCTCCAGGTCATTTGGATCATTTTCCTCATCGCCTGGACACTCCTGGGAATCCCCATTGGCCCCGGTGTCGGTGCGACGCTGCCGCCAGGGATTTTGTGAGAGAATATAATCTGTCTTAGATTTCCTATCGTGTGCACTGCCTTGCGAACATTTTGCAGGGCAGTGTTTTTTTTTGCTATTTTTATCGATGCTAAAAAGGCCTATAAAAAGGGGAATAGAGGAAGGAAGAAAAAGGCAATCCGTTTATAGTGATTACAATAATTGATAAAAATGGAATGAATCGCCAAAAAATGAAAGAATCATATAATCAATAATGGCTGAATGAATATAAAAAAGGAACTCGGGAAAGACGAATAATTTTTGAAAAGAATTCATACAATGTCTCTTTGAAAAGGACAAATTAATAGAAAAATAAGGAAAATATGATATATCAAAATAAAAATCTGTTATAATAAATACAGAATCAAAAACGAAATGACCCATCATTTCAGCATCACACACTTTATTTTTTCGTACTGCGCAGACAATATGAAAGGCGCTGTCCTTCCTCAAAAGTCTGATTCGCCCTGCGATCCAGGAATCGCCATCGCGTTTTTCCCTGAACCCTTACCTTATGGATTCCCTGTCAATCCAAGGAAATTTCGCCCTGACCCTCACGGATCCTCCGCCGATGAAGCAATTGCCTGCGGATCCATCAAAGGAGGAACTTAAAAGACATGGAAAAGAAGCTGCAAGAAAAAGCAAGTCTCCTCGACCGTTTTTTGGATACGGTCGAACGGGTGTGCAATAAATTGCCACCTCCAGCCATCTTATTTGGCATTTTATTTGTGATTACGGCGATTGTTGGGGCAATTTGCACTCAGGCCGGATTCGCACTGGAAAACCCGGCCTCTCACAAACTGGTGGCATCCCAGAACTTCTTTACAAAAGAAGGCATCCAGTGGCTGCTCACGACGATGGTGAAGAACTTTACCGGATTTGCACCGCTGGGCCTTGTCATTACCATGACCCTTGCCATTGGTTTTTGCGAAGAATCAGGCATGCTCTCCGCGCTGCTGCGCCGCAGCATGAAGAATGTACCGCCATCCCTTGTGCCCTTTATCGTTGCCTTTCTTGGCGTCTGCGGCAACATTGCGTCTGATACGGCCATGGTTGTCATTCCGCCCCTTGCGGCTGTTGCCTATATCGGTGTCAAGAAGCATCCTGTCGTTGGGATGATGGTCGGTTTTGCAGGCGCGGAAGCAGGCTTTGGCGCTAACCTCATGATTGCCGGAACCGATTCCCTGTTGCAAGGCCTTACGAACCAAGCCATTGATGGGTTCTTTGGCAAGGCAGGAATCTTTGCTGTAGACGTAACGTGCAACTGGTATTTCATGTTTGTTTCTACTTTCCTTTCTGCTTTCATGATTGCCCTTGTTTCCATCAAAATCGTAGAGCCGCGCTTTGGCAAATACGAAGGGCCCGGTGCTGATGAGGAACTGGGCGGTGTCTCGGAACTCGAAATCAAGGGACTTAACCGTGCGGGCCTGGTCATTGTCCTTTATATTGCCATCTTGGCTGTTGGCTTTTTCTCGGGCATCCTCTCTAAAGATGGACATACTTTTGTTGGTTCTCCGCTCCTTAAGGGCCTCATTCCCCTTCTGTTTATCATGTTTAGCTTGGCCGGCATTACGTACGGCGTGACAACAAAATCCTTCACCTGCATCAAGGATGTCAACAAAGCGATGGTCCATCAAATGAGCGGGATGGGTGCATTCGTCGTTTTCTGCTTCTTCTGCGGTCAATTCCAAGCCCTCTTCAGTTGGACCCATCTGGGAACCCTCCTTGCCATTTCAGGTGCTGATTTCCTTGAAACGGTTGGCTTTACAGGACTCCCCATGTGTGTCGTCTTCATTATCATCACAAGTCTCGTCAACATCTTTATGTCTTCCGGGTCTGCCAAGTGGGCTATTTTCGCACCGATTTTCGTGCCAATGTTCATGCTTTTGGGATATCACCCTGGATTTACGCAATTGCTTTATCGACTGGGCGATTCGCCAACAAACTGCTTTACGCCAATGAATCCCTATTTGTGGATGATTCTTTCCGTGGCACAGGAAAAATATATGCCCAAAGCGGCCATTGGGACCCTTGTCTCAAATCTGATTCCGATTGCTGTCTGCCTGCAGGTTGCGTGGATTATTTTCCTGATTGTCTGGATGACTTTGGGCCTTCCCATTGGACCGGGCGTTACGATGCAGCTGCCTAGTGGCATCCTATAAGAGCCCTGTTTATTCCTGAGCGCTGGAGCTTTAGCTTCGGCGCTTTTTTCCTGCTTTCCTGAAAAAAGCAGGGTGGGGAAGAGCCTTTCTTACTTTTTTCAATTTTTTTATAAAATCCGTTGACAAAAACGCCGCTCTTCGATATAATAACGCTTGTGACCGCGTCCTAGGACGCACCAAGATTCCCCGATAGCTCAATGGTAGAGCACTCGACTGTTAATCGAGTTGTTGTAAGTTCGAGTCTTACTCGGGGAGCCAATGGCCGGATGGTCAAGCGGTTAAGACACCGCCCTTTCACGGCGGTATCGGGGGTTCGATTCCCCCTCCGGTCACCAACTTTGATGGGCGCTTAGCTCAGCTGGGAGAGCGTCTGCCTTACAAGCAGAATGTCAGCAGTTCGATCCTGTTAGCGCCCACCATCTTGTTGCTGTTTATAACGGGGCGTAGCTCAGTTTGGTAGAGCACCTGCCTTGGGAGCAGGGGGTCGTAGGTTCAAATCCTGTCGCTCCGACCAAATATTTTTGCGGGTGTAGCTCAATGGTAGAGCCCTAGCCTTCCAAGCTAGTTACGTGGGTTCGATTCCCATCACCCGCTCCATTTTATTTTGGCCCCGTAGCTCAGCTGGATAGAGCAACGGCCTTCTAAGCCGTGTGTCGAGTGTTCGAATCACTCCGGGGTCACCATGTCGAATTTTTAGCCTTCCTTTCGGGGAAGGCTTTTTTGGTGCCCAGAAGAGCCCCTTTTTAGGGGCAGCGATTTCATGTTCTTTTTCCGCCTTTTATAATGGAGTCAAATCATTTCGAAAGAAGATTCTGTTCTTGGGATTCTAGGATTCAATCAAGGCTGTTGCCGGATAAGGGGCAGCCCAGCAAAAGGCGCAGATGCGGCCCAGAAATGTTAGGGGATGGAACGCTGCTCCATCAACTGCAGCGGCGCCAATCTCTGCGCCCCTGATCATGCTATTGCCATCGATAAGACGGGGGACCTTTGGAATGTGGGGGACAACAATTTCAAGGTCATTCCGTTTACGGCCATCGTCGCCATCCACGCCAAGCTTGAATCGACAATCATCAAAGGTTACATTGAATTTGAAACGGCAAACAGCCTGTTTAGCATTGGCGGCGACAAGGGTGAACGGACAAGGGAAAACAGGGTGATCCTAAGCAGAACGGATGAACGCTATGCCGAGGCAAAGGAAGCCCTGCAATATATTTTTGACGAAATCTACAATCATTGAACGGATTCCATCATAGCCATGACTGGGTAAGGTCGTGGCTATTTTTTGATGTTTTTGTTGCAAAGAAGATGAGCATTTCGTATGATAGGAACGTAATGAATACCAAGTGAAATAGGGGAGATTAAAATATGGGTAAAAATTCCAGGCACCAAACAGTGGGGAAGGGAGCGAAGGCGCTTTTTGCCTTTATGGCACTGACCTCATTTTGGGGGAGGGGAAGCGCTGCGGCTGCAGCAGGAGAGCCTATTCAGGAAATTGTCATTACGGCGACGAGAACCAAAAACGACCGCAAGCTCATTCCTCAGACCGTTGATGTACTGACCCAGAAAGACTTTGCCAAGTGGGGCGCCCAGACCGTGGAAGATGCCTTGAAACGGGTATCGAATCTTGACCTGACGCCGATTTCCATGCAAGGTCAGTCGTCACAGGTGACGCACCAGGTCTCGCTGCGCGGCATGGGGAACAAGGGAACACTCATTCTCATCGATGGCCGCCGCGTTGCCGGAGAAGACGCTCCGGAAACGATGACTGGCTACGAATTGCGGCGCATCAACCTCCATGATGTGGACCGCATCGAAGTGCTTCGTGGGGCGGCCTCTGCCCTTTATGGCAGTGATGCTGTAGGCGGCGTGATCCAGATTTTTATGAAAAAGCCCGAAGCAGCGTCATCCTATGCAGGCGTCACGACGGGGTCCAGCGAAACTTCCCTGTATGGCGGCTTGACGACGGATCGGCTGGGGAAACTGAGCCTTGGCATGAGCTGGGACCTCACCAAGGTCCGAAAGGATGAAAGTGATGGTTGGACCAACATGTTTGGGCCCCGGCGCCATTTGTCCCTTGAAGGAACCTATGCCATGACCGATGACGATATGCTCCGTTTCGGGGCGTCGTTTATGCGCGAAGCCCTGCGGCAAAACGTCCAAAGCCGCGGTACCGCTTGGTATGACAATAACCGTCAGGACTATCACATGTCCTATGAAGGGACACACGAAAAAAATGAATACGATTTCAAGGTATACCATAACAGATTAGGAAAACACTCCCATTCGGGTGCAGGAGCTGAGTACAATTTTGACCGGGCCGAGTATGCGACGAGTGCCGCCGAAGGACGCGTCACGTACCGCGCCGATGAAAGCCATACCTTCACTTATGGGGCAGAATACCGTCACCTAGAGGCAGGCGGCACGCGTTATGGCGGAAGCCGTAAGGACCGTTTCCAGAGCGAGGGAAGCCTTACCAAAGGCTATAGCGAACAGGGCACGGACCAGTATGCTTTTTATGGTGCCGATGAATGGAAAATCGGGCAGCGGCTGCTTTTTGTGCCAAGTATCCGCTGGGACCACCATGAAGATTTTGGCAGTGAGTGGTCACCGCGGGCTGGATTGACCTACCTTGTGGATGACCATAACCGCTTCAAGGTCAATTACGGCTTTGCTTACCGGGCACCGTCCCTTTTTGAGCGCTATGGCGATATGGAGGAAACGCCGATACCGAATATGACGGTCATTGTCCACGGCAACGAGGACCTGCGCCCTGAAAAGACACGCACTTTTGACGCCGGTTACGAAGGAGAGTGGGGCAAAGCAAAGGGCCGCGTGACCTATTTTTATAATCGGGCGAAGGACCTTATTGTCAGCAAGGTCATAGGCAGGATCCCAGGCAGCGGGCATATGATGCTCATCAATTCCTATGCAAATGTTGACCGCGCTGCCATCCAGGGCATCGAAAGTGACTTCCATTATGACTTTGATGACCATTACGGTATCCGGGCCGCCTATACCTATATGGACGGGCGTGACGACAAAACCCATGAACCGCTTTCTGGGATGGCCCGCGCCACGGGGCTAGTTGAAGTTTCCTACACGGATGGGGCAAAAGAACCCGTTACCGTGAGCCTTGCCGCTAAATGGAACGACCGCTTCCGCATCGAAAATGCCAGGACTGGAATGGCCAGCCTTTATAGCTACAGCACGACCGATTTGTCGCTTACCAAACAACTGGGCCGCATGACGGTCTTTGCCGGCGTCGATAACCTTTTTGATAAAACCTTCGATACGGACAGCAGCTTTGCCATTCCCGGACGGGTTTGGAAGGTGGGGGCGGAGTGGAAGTTTTAGTTTGATCCGGCGCAAAGATTGCATCAAGTCAAGGTGTTGTGAAAAAACCATAACGCCGGCCCTATACCTAAAGAAAAGAGAGAAAAGCCCCAACCCGGACAAAGAGACGCGTTCGGGTTGGGGCTTCAATCTGATTTCTTCTTTCATTCGGAATCAGATGATTCAATAGGTGTTGAAATATTTTCTGCAGAACGGACTGAGCGGAGCGATGTGAAGGCAAAAGCCCGTGAGGCAGGGATAGTACTGGAATGAAACATGTATTTTCTTGCCTTTATATTGCCTTATAACTGCCTTTGTCAGACAAGAAACGCATCCCCGACAACACAATTGGCGCCGGCCTCACAGTTTTTTAGCCTGTCGCCATCGGCGGCCTTAGCCAAGCGGAGCGCCTTAGTCAAAGCAGGCTTTTTTGCTCGATAGCCAGCACCGCAGGCTCGTCACAGCCATTCGGGCCAAAGCCTGAATAGATAGCTTGACAGCCTTTCTTTTCCCACAGCCTACGAGCCACCACTGCAATTTGCAATGGTGGCTCGTTCTGCATTTTCTTATAGTCTCATTTCCCGAAGGCCATCGAAAAGAACGACGGCGTTGTCTTTCTTTAAGTCTTTCATGACATTTTCGTCTTGGCTTTCAACAAACTTTCCGTTCTTTAAGTCAAGGCGCACAATTTTACTGGGGGCACCGCCGCCGCTTCTCCGGACGATGAGGCTTATTGGATCAGTCGTAACAATAAGGGGCGATCTCATGAGTGTGAAGGTCTGTTTTACCTCAAAGGTACCGTTCCGGAAGGTCCCCCACAGGGCCGAATCACCGCCCGTGCCGCTTGTATAAGGACCGGAAACGATGGCAAGGACGTCAAGGGTTCCGTCTCCATCCAGGTCAAGGATTTCATAGGCGTATCTCGTATCTTTTCGTTCCTCTTCGCTGATGCCGTAGGTTTTCATGATGGCCCGTTCAAGGGGCGGAAACTTTTTCATGCCGCTTGTTGTGCGGCGAATGTCCTCTGGAATCCACTCACTGCCCCATAAAGGCGGTGTAACCGTGTGGCCTCTCTTTTCAGAGGGGGTGACTTCAAGGGCCGACAGTCCATACATTTGGTAGAGCCGAATTCGGGCATTTTCATGGGTCCATTCTGTATAAGTGGCTCCTGCTTCAGACGGAACCGATTGGACCTTTGTCGGAGCACCATAGTACCACATTAGGACCGGTTCATAGGCAGCGGCCCGGGAATCTTCGAGCTGGACCGTAATGCTCTGCACCTTGCCGTCCCGGTCATAGAGTGTTCCCGCTTCCCGGTTTTCACCAAAGAGGCGGACCGGATAGGTGCGGCCAATTGTAAATGTTCCATCGGCGGAATCAGTGGGCGTGCCGCCACCAAAAAATTCTGCGGCTTCTTTGTCATTTTTTCCTAACAGGGCAAAAAAGTGGGTAAGGGTCCAGCGGGTCCCCGTGTGCCGTAGCGGAGTATAGAGGGCTGCCTCATTTTTTTCAAGTAATGAAGGAAAGGCTTGAGCGGCCCCCATAAACCCCATGGAAAGACAAGTGAGTAGGATAGAGGCAGCAATTTTCTTATTCATAAGATCCTCCTTGTGGAACGAATGAAATGAAGATTCCTGCAGGAACCTATTATTTACGGTGATTGATACGTATAAACACATAGATAAGGCAGAAGACCCATACCGTATGGGTCCGCGCGTCAGAAGGAAAAAGAAAGGAAGCTCCCAAAATAGCAAGCATGAGATAATCAGATAGATACATAGGCACTCCTTTTGAGGATGGTAAGGACTGGTTTGATAGGTCCATTATAGCATGCTTCTGTTACCGCATCTTAGGGAAATCCCATACAGGTGGTTTTAAGCAAACGATTTATCTAAAATCTAAAATGTCATTCGTATCGATTTGAACATCCATCGTGATGGACTGAAAGAACAATTTAGTAAGGAGCTTTCTTTTTACACTCCGTCACGGACGGACGAATTCGTGAATTGATTTGAAAAGTATTAGAATTTTCTGCAAAAATGTAAAGAATAATATATGTGATTCGTAGATACTTTTATATATAGTTGATAAAATCAAACTTTATATACTTATTTTGCAATACGTAAATTATAGAAAATGTAAAATAATTGAGAGTTCACAATATTGACGTAAAATTCTGTTCATGATATTCTTTATTCATAAAATATGTTTCGCAATTCCATTTATGGTTGAGTCATTTTATCAATGAGGATGCGTGGGTCCCCTATTGAGCACTGCAAATGATTGCCATATGGGATAATTGTGAAAGCATAGCAGAAAAGGGTTTAAAAAGGAGGCGTTATCATGAAAGTCAAAAAAGTCGTTACCTCAATTTTAGCCATGCTTGTTGCCGGTTCCGTCATTGCCGGCTGCGGCGGTAGCGGCGGGGATAAGAAATCCGCTGATGGTAAGCTTGATCGAAGCAAACAGTTTGTAACCGTGCTGACTGGACCTGCGAGCGGGATTTATTTCCCCATTGGAGGTGCATTCTCTAAGGTTGTAGGAGAGATGGGCTATAAGACGTCTTCGACGGCAACAGGTGCAACGGTTGAAAACATCAATGGCATCCTCACTGGAAAAGGTGAACTTGCCATTGCTATGTCGGACTCGGTTATTCAATGCCAAGAAGCATTCGGCGCTTTTGAAGGTAAGAAAAAGGAACCGGATTTGCGCGTTATGATGGGCCTGTGGCCTAACGTTGTCCAGATTGTCACGACTGAAGACACGGGCATCAAGACTTTTGCTGATATCAAAGGCAAGAGAGTCGGTGTTGGTGCCCCAAACTCTGGCGTTGAACTAAATGCCCGTATGATTTTTGAAGCCAATGGCATGAGTTATGATGATGCTAAGGTTGACTACTTGTCCTATGGCGAAGCCATCGATCAGATTAAGAACGGTCAGTGCGACGTTGCTTTTGTAACGAGCGGTCTTGGCAACGCAACCATTAAAGAACTAGGTACGATGAAAAAGATTCGCTTTATCCCTATTGACGGGAAAGCTATTGAAAACTTGACTAAGAAGTACCCGTTCTATATGCCATACAGCATTCCTAAGACTTCCTATGATACCGAAGTCGATACGCCGACGGCTGCTGTTATGAATGTTATGCTTGTTGATAAGAAACTGCCGGATGATGTTGTTTATGACATTCTGACAGGAATTTATTCTGAAAAAGGACTTGCCACCATCGGTGCTTCCCACGCAACGGCAAAACGTGAAATTAAACTGGATACGGGCCTCCGTGGCATTAAGGGAACTCAGCTGATTCTCCATCCGGGTGCTGAAAAGTTCTGGAAGGAAAAAGGAAAGCTCTAATCCAGGATGAAAGGCAAACAAAAAATTGCCTTGTGTTTGGTCTTTCTGCCCCTTGCCATTGGACTTTTGGCCTGGTGGCATTGGGCAAGCCAAACCGTCATGAGAATCAAAAATTATGATACCCAGCACATCTATGTTGAGTTCCCTGCCAAAGCTGGGGATCGTTTATTTTTTGGTTGGATTCATTCACTCGAACATATTCACTGGCATGAGTACTTCCACATCGCTCCGGACCATTCATTGATTCTTGATACCATCTCGTTTCCTGCTTTTGGGGCAGGAATCCCAGAAAATAGAGGGAAGAAAACATGGGTGGATGAGAAGGGCAACATCTTTATGGATGAAATTGACCAGTCATTTCCACGGATTGACTGGATCAACTCCCATTACGCGACACGGAAAATCAAGCTCAATGACGAGCTTATCACCAGTGGCAGACTCCTGCCGGAACATACTCGATTGATTCTTGTAATTGAAGAGAGGGGATTCTTTGATGGAAGATTTGAAGAAAGCATCCACAACCAACCCTACCTCGGCAAGTTCTTTCAGTGATGCACCACTTAATAAGGATGGTGTCATTACCGGTGATATGTCCGAAGAAATGATGGCTAAAACAACGGCCATTATTGAAAAGGTAGATAAGGAATCGGCGACCCGTAAATTTACTGGCGTCATGCAATCGTTCTTTTACATTTTTTGTATCCTTGTTTCGCTTTATCATCTTTATACGGCTATCTTTGGTCCTCCTGTGACTTTGGTGCATCGGAGTCTTCATGTGGCCATGATGACGAGCTTGTGTTTTTTGATGTATCCGATGCGCAAGAAATCCAGTCGGACGAAACCTTCTATTCTTGATTGGATTTTGGCGCTCGCTGCGTTCGCAGTTCCAATCTATATCTATACCGATTATCTCGGTGTCGTGGAACGAGCTGGCCGAGCCAGTCAGACTGATATGATTATGGCTACGCTCCTTGTTGCCCTGGTCCTCGAAGCGACCCGCAGATGCAGTGGGAAGGCTTTGCCTCTTTTGAGTATTGGCTTCATTCTATACGGAATATATGGCCGTGAGTTTCCTGGCATGTTTATGCACCGGGGATACGACTGGCTGAGCCTTTCGAATCATTTCTTTGCCAACACGGAAGGTATCTATGGCACGTCGGTCAACGTTTCGGCAAGCTATATCTTCCTTTTCATTCTTTTTGGCTGCGTGATGACAAAGTCAGGAATGGGTAAATTCTTCAACGATATATCCCTTGCACTCGCTGGTCATACAAAAGGCGGTCCGGCCAAGGTTTCTGTTGTCGCTGCGGGTCTTTTGGGTTCCATCAATGGCAGTGCCGTTGCAAATGTTGTAACGACGGGATCCTTTACCATTCCGCTTATGAAAAAGACCGGTTACAGTGCCGAATTTTCTGGTGCTGTATCGGCCGCGGCTTCTGTCGGCGGCCAGCTCCTTCCGCCAATCATGGGAGCGGCGGCCTTTATCATGGCAGAAATTTTGGGTGTCAAGTATTCAGAAATCATTGTATGGGCAGCCATTCCGGCACTTCTTTACTACATGGGTATTTTAATTCAGGTTCAACTGCGTGCTTCTAAGGATGGGCTTGTAGGTGTCCCTAAATCACAACTGCCTAAAGCTATGGAAGTATTGAAAGCACAGGGCCATTTGATTATTCCCATTCTGTTCCTTCTGTATATGCTCTTTTTCTCAGGTTCTACCGTTGTTTATGCTGCCGTTCTGACAATTGGTGTTACGATTGTCGTTGCAGCTGTGAAAAAAGCAACGCGAATGAGCCTTAAACAAATTGTTGATGCTTTAGCCGATGGAGCTAAACAGACCGTCAGTGTGGCAATGGCTTGTGCTTGTGTCGGTATTGTCGTTGGCGTGTCCTCCAAGACTGGTTTTGGCCTGACCATGGCAAATACCATTATCAGTTTGGGCCAGACATCCATTCTCTTTACCCTCGTCTTTACCATGGTGACGTGCATGATCCTCGGCATGGGGCTTCCTTCCATTCCGTCCTACATCATCACGTCCTCCATTGCAGCACCGGCACTGTTTAAGCTGGGGATCCCGAACGCATCGGCCCATATGTTCAGCTTCTACTTTGCCATGTTTGCAAACCTCACGCCCCCTGTTGCCCTGGCTGCCTTTGCGGCAGCTGGCGTTTCTGGCGGCAATCCCATGAAGACGGGGTGGACAAGCGTACGTCTTGCTATTGCAGGCTTTATCATTCCGTACATCTTTGTGCTGTCCCCACAGCTCATGCTCATTAATACGACCCTTGCAGAAGGGCTTCTGACAACGGCGACGGCAGCACTTGGTGTATTCCTTCTAGCAGTTGCCTGTGAAGGCTACGTCTATGCACCGGTTGCTCTCCCTCTTCGAGTAGTGGCCCTTGCTGGGGCATTGTGCCTCATGATTCCGGGCTTCCAGACCGATATCGTTGGTGCGGCTGTGCTTGTGGGTCTGATTTTGATTCAGAAAAAGAAAAAAGCCGGTCTGAAATCAGCTGCGTGATAAGATTGGAGAAAGACTTCCCTATAAATGCGTAGGGAAGTCTTTTTGATATCATCAATGACCTAATGGGGAAGACCTTACGGAAGCATGAGTGAAGTACTGTGGATGCAGAAATAGAAGCCTATTCCTGTTGGCTTTCTTTTAAAATTCTTGGAAGATTCATCAGAAAATCTGAATGATACAAGAATATTCTGTCATCTCTTTATGTTATACTTTGAGGGGAAGGAATGCTTGGGAGGTGTCATGATATGATGGATGCGCTAAAGAAAATGCTTGATGAATACAGGATTCCTCCTGTTATTGAAATCAAAACGAAATTTGATAAAACTCTTCTGCCTAAGGCAGAAGAGGTCCTTTTGGCGCGCCTTCAAGAGAAAAAACTCCCCATACGGCCAGACATGCGAATCGCTATTACAGGTGGAAGTCGCGGTATTGCGGATTATCCTGCCGTGATGAGGGCTGCGGTCCGTTATATCAAGGCATGTGGGGCTGTCCCCTTTATCGTTCCTGCCATGGGAAGCCATGGCGGGGCCACTGCAGAAGGTCAGGTTGAGGTCTTAAAGAATCTTGGCATTACGGAAGAGACCGTGGGTGCTCCAATCTATTCAAGTATGGATGTCGTTGAGATTGCCCGAACGGAACTGGGACTCCCTGTTTATTTGGACCGGATTGCATCGGAGGCAGATGGCATCCTGCTGCTCAATCGGGTAAAGACTCATACATCCATTTATGGTGCCTATCAGAGTGGTCTTGTCAAGATGATGGCTATTGGACTGGCTAAACACAAAGGAGCAGCGATGACCCACAGCCTTGGTACGGATTATCTGAACGATAACATGGCAAGGGTGGGGCTTCTGGCTCTTAAAACCGCTAAAGTCGTTGGCGGGATTGCGGTCATAGAAAATGGTTACGATGAACTCGCTGATGTCTATGCCCTCAGAAAAGAAGAAATCCCAACAGAAGAACCCAAAATCCTGGAACGGGCCAAGAAAATGGTCCCGCGCATTCCCTTTGACGCGATGGACGTGCTGATTTGCTGTGAGCTAGGAAAAAATATATCAGGGACCGGGATGGACCCTGCAATTGTGGGAAGACCCATCAATAATCGGCCCAATGTTGGACCTGATGTGACGGAGCTGGGGATTCTCTCCATTACGCCTCAATCCGAAGGCAATGGCAATGGAATCGGCATGGGAAACTTTATTTCCCGGCGCGTTCGGGACGAACTTGATGAATCCATGACGGTCATTAATGCTTTGACGGGAATGAAGCCCTTTACGGCTATGATTCCGCCGACGATGGAAACGGACGAACTTGTTTTTAAAGCCTGTATCAAGGCCGCAGGAAGAATTGCCCCGGAAGATCTTCGCATGGCGATTATCCGCAATACAGGGAACCTCGAACGAATCTGGGTATCAAAAGCCCTTGCAAAAGAACTCGAACCAGAGCGAGGATCCTTGGTAGGGGATTATTTCCCTGTTCCTTTTGAAGGTAATGGTGCCCTCAAACATTTTTGGAAATAATAAGAGGTCACTTTACACGAAAGTATTGGATAACAAAAAGATGGAAACAACAGTATGTGAAGTGCTGTTGCTTCCATCTTTTTTGTTGTTACTTTTTTGATTCGCGTACAAATTTTTTCGGTGACATTCCAATTTTATTGGTAAAGGTTCGAATGAAATGCGGATAGCTCTTAAATCCTACCGCAGCTGCTACATCCCGTACCATCATGGTATTTTCTTTCAAGAGGACACAAGCTTTTTGCAGACGGAGCATTGTCATATAGTCGCCAATGGAAATCCCCGTATGATCCTTGAAAATCTTGCAGAGACGGGATTTGCTGACATAAAGGTGGGTGGCGATATCGTCAAGATGGATGGACTCCAGGTAATGGGCCGAAATATAGGTGATGGTATCCATAATGGTGCGGTCGCGCGTTTCGATTTCGGCTGTTTCGTCTGTCTTGCAATCGTGCAGTTTCCTTGCCACAGCAAGCAGAAATTTTTCTAGCAAAAGGGTGCGATAGATATCTTCCCCAAATTGGGGGCGTACAGGAGCAATCAAGTCCTCCATAAGACTCGAAAATTTAATGAGGTCATGCTGAGAAAGCATGATATGGTGGGGAACATTTTCAAATAGCTTTTTTAGATTAGTTTCCGGTGTGGACATCTTTTCAAGGAAACCAACAGGAAAGCGTAAAGCATAACGATCTGTATGATCCTTGACTGAACTGAATAAATAATGGATTTCAAAGGGTCGGATGATGATCAGACTGCCCGTTTCGAGGGGATAACGGGTATCTTGGACCAGAAAGCTGCCATTATGATTCAGACTGAGATAAATTTCCATTTCATCATGGAGCTGTGGAACGGAATAAACGATAGAGGATCCAAAATAGGCATAATAAGGAAGCTTACCCAAGAAAATCGCCTTCTTTAATTTGCATTTATTCTTGCCTTTAAGGTGAATATTAACAAATTAAATCAATATAATCAATATAAATTGACTAGAACTTAAATATTTCCTAGGATGAAAGAGGAGATTGTGATCACAACTGCAGAAAACTGAATATTACGAGTCCTTTGAATTTTTACGGAGACATATTGAAGGAGGCGCAAATATGTCCGAGACTACACTATGTATCGTAATTGTCGCAGTTACGATGGTCTTATTCATCACGAGGGCGTTCCCTATGGCGGTTACGGCCGTCCTTTGCTCACTGGCAATGGGAATCATGCTCCCCAGTGTCAAGTTATCTGCCATCTATTCGGGATTTGGCAGTGCTCCTGTCTGTATGATTGCCGGGATGATGATTGTTGGAGACGCTATTTTTCAAACCGGCGTGGCTCAAAAGATGGGGGTTGCCATTGGAAAACTAAGGATTGTGCAGAATGAAAGGATCTTTACTGTTGTTGTGGTGACCATCTGTACCTTCATGTCTGCTTTCATGAGTGATTCTGGATGCATTGCCATGTGGATGCCAATCATAGCAGCGGTTGCGGCTGGTTCGAGAGGAAAAATCCGTTCCAAGATGGTCATTATGCCCGCCGGAATTGCCTGCATTGTTGGTGGGGCAACGACCCTTGTTGGGTCAACTTCACAGAATACAGCCAACAGTTTCCTCATGCAGACAGCAGGGTATGAGATGGGAATGGGGGTTTTTGATGTTACACGCATCATGTGGATCGTTGATATTGTCATGGTCCTTTACTTTGCAACGATTGGGTATACCATTACTAAAAAGACCCTAAAGCCAGGGTCCCCTCATTTTGACGATGGAAACCAATATGCAGCGGCGCCCTGTGATGAACTCGATGGGGTCGGGATTCCTCAGGTTCCTAAGAAAAAGCAGGTCATCTCGGTCTTTACGTTGGGAATTTGCATTGTGGGATTTATCCTTTGTGGTTTCAGGCCCTTCAGTGCCTATTTGAATATTGCAAATGTTGCCCTGATTGGCGCGACGATCCTTTTTATGACCAAAACGATTTCTTTTGAGAAAACCTTGCACGAACTCAATTGGGGTGTTCTTCTGACCGTCGGCGCCATTACCACTTTGGGAACGGGATTGGAAAAGACCGGAGCAGGAGAGCTGATTGCCAGTAGTATCCTTGATTTTTTCGGAGGTGAAAATGCTTCCTTGACGGTCGTCATTTGTGTGATGTTTGTCTTAGGAAGTTTCTTGACCTTATTTATGCAGAATGTTTCGGTTTCGGCGATGCTTGCACCTATTTATATTCCTTTGGCACTCAAGATGGGGCTCAGTCCTGTACCGTTTATCATTCTCATTGCTGTGGCGTCTAATATGGCCATTGCAACCCCAATCGGGACGCCTGTAAATATGCAGATACTTCCCGCTGGGTATAAATTTAGTGATTACGTTAAAATTGGGGGGCCCTTATGGTTGTTATTCATGATTGTGGTTTGCCTAACAGCGCCTTCCCTGCTATTTTAGAAAGGAACCTTGAATAAGGAGGAAAAAGAAGAATGGAACAATACGATGTCATTGTCATTGGCGCAGGGGTCGTAGGAAGCGCCATTGCAAGGGAACTATCCCAATATGAACTAAAAACAGCCGTTCTTGAAAAGGAACTGGATGTGGCGACAGGAAACTCCAGCCGCAACACGGGCATGCTTCACGGTGGGTTTACGTATAAACTGGGGACGCTGCGGGCCCAATGTTCCGTAGAAGGCAATCAGGAATTCGATAAAGTGGCTTCCGAACTGGGTGTGCCTTTTAAGAGAACGGGAAAATTGGTTGTTGGATTTACCGAACATGACCGCCAAAATATCCTGCGCTTTAAGGCCAACGGGGAAGCAAACGGCGTCAAAGGTATGCGTATGGTCGATGCTGACGAAATGCATCGCATTGAACCTAACGCAGGCGGCAATTTTGCCATGTATGTTCCTAGTTCCGGAATCTTGGATCCTTTCCAGTACACCATTGGACTTGCTGAAAATGCCTGCCATAATGGCGTTCATTTCTACTTCGGATCCCGTGTCACGGGCATTAAGCAGATTGCTAAGGATACACCCGACATGGCTCTTCTTATCAAGCGAAATCCTTCCATATCAGGGAAAGAAGACTTGTATGAGGTAACGACAGAACGGGCCATTTTCCTTGCAAGATGGGTCATTAACAGCGCCGGTGCCTATGCCAACAAGATCGGCCAAATGATGGGCTATCCGCATGTTCCTCAGTATGGATGCAAAGGAGAGTATTACGTCCTTGATAAAAAGGCCGGCCAGTTTCTCAAGATCCCTGTCTATCCAGCTCCAAATGACCAAGGGGGATTCGTGACGCACGCAACGCCTACGGTGGATGGCAATATTCTCGTAGGACCTGATTGGTATGATACGGAAGGCCCCGAGGATTATGCAAACCAGAAGCAGAGTTTGGATAAACTTTTTACTGATGGAAAAAAGATGTTCCCCAAGATGGCGCGCCCTTATTTCATCCGTAATTTTGTGGGAATCCGGTGGCGCAACTGTAATCCGACAACAAAGGAAGCTCTGGATTTCCGGATTGATACAAATGCAGGGATCCCCCATACCATCAGCCTTGTAGGAATCGAGTCTCCTGGTGTCACGGCGGCAACACCGCTGGCTCGCCGCGTGGCAGCCATTCTCCTTGGTACGGAAGAAAATGAAGGAACCCGCATTAAGAAAAAAGCGGCTTTCGATCCAATCCGCAAACCGATTCCGCGTTTTGCTGAAATGACCTTGGAAGAACGGGTGGAAGCGATCAGAGAAGATCCAAACTATGGACAGATCTTTTGCCGCTGTGAAAACGTGACCAAGGCTGAGGTCTTGGCGGCTCTTCATAATCCTTTGGGAGTCCATACAGTGACGGGAATCAAGAACCGGACCCGATCCATGATGGGAAGATGCCAGGGCGGTTATTGCCAGACGCGGATTACGGAACTCATCGAAAAGGAACTGGGGCTTTCTCCGGAAGATCTTCGTTACCAGCGTGAAGGCGGCTGGATCTTTACAGGAACAGTTCGGAATGAAGCCGGGAAATGAGAGGGAGCAGATGGAAATGAAAGCGGAAAAAGCTAAGGTGCTGCATACGGATGTCGTCATTGTCGGCGGCGGCCCAGCTGGTCTTGCAGCGGCGGTCCAGCTCTATGATGAAGGAATTACGGATCTTTTGATCCTTGAAAGGGAACATGCCTTGGGCGGCATACTCAAACAGTGTATCCATGATGGATTTGGCCTCACACGGTTTGGAGAATCGTTAAGCGGTCCTGAATATGCAGCCCGTTTTATCAAGGAAGTGGAAAAACGGAAGATCCCTTATGTGACGGATACGACGGTCATTAACGTGACACCTGATCATGAGGTGCAGGCAGCCCATGAATCGGGCATGATCATTGCTAAAGCAAAAGCGGTTGTCCTCACTATGGGCTGCCGGGAACGGACAAGAGGAGCCCTTGCTATTCCGGGAACCCGCCCGGCTGGTGTCATTACGGCAGGCGTGGCCCAGGCCTATATCAATCTTCAAAACCGGATGCCTGGCAAAGAAGTGGTGATCCTAGGGTCCGGGGATATTGGCCTTATCATGGCTCGCCGCCTTACCCTTGAAGGAGCGCATGTCATCGGCGTCTACGAGATCAACCCTATCCCGAGCGGCCTTCCCCGCAATATTGAGCAGTGTCTCCACGATTATGACATTCCCCTGCACTTGGGATACACCGTATCAGATATCAAGGGAACGGACCGTGTGACGAGCGTTGTCGTATCCAAAGTGGATAAAAAGCTTCAAGTGATTGAAGGAACAGAAGAGGAAATCCCTTGTGACACCCTTGTCCTTTCTGTTGGATTGATCCCGGAAAATGAACTGACCTTGGGTGCAGGCGCTGTTCTTACCCCGGCTACGAGTGGGGCCATTGTCGATGAATACTTTGAAACGACCGTACCGGGAATCTTTGCCGCAGGCAACGTCCTACATGTTCATGACTTGGTTGATTTTGTCTCCCTGGAAGCAGAAGCTATGGCCCGGGGAATCAAGCGCTACCTGGAAGGAAGCCGCTATGAGGCTGTCATTGACGTTAAAACGGGCCGTAATGTGGGACACACGGTTCCTCAAAAGCTTACAGGAAAAGAAGATGTAACCCTTTCCCTTCGTGTACGGGGCCCTCAGAAAAATGCCAAAATTACGGTTCGCCAAGGGAATCATGTTGTTGCCCAAAAGCTTGTAAAAAATGCCCTGCCGGCAAATATGATTGAACTGCCCATTAAGAGTAACCAGATTATTGGAACAGCGTCCTTGGAGGTGAGCGTTGATGAATAAGGAGTTAACCTGTATTGTCTGCCCCAATGGCTGTGACCTGCATATCGCCTATGAAAAAAGCGCAGAAACCATTGAGGTCCTTTCCGTTGAGGGGGCGCTATGTAAGCGGGGGGAAACCTATGCTCGGCAGGAGCTCATTGCCCCCAAACGCAGTATTGCTAGCTCTGTCCTTGTTGAAGGTGGAGAATTGCCGCTCGTGAGTGTAAGAACTAAAGGCGTGATTCCTAAAAACATGATTTTCCCCGTGATGAAAGAAATCCGGAAGACGGTGGTGAAGGCTCCTGTCGAAGAAGGAAGTGTGCTTATTCCAGATGTACTGGGGCTTGGCATTGACGTGATTGCAACTAAGCGGGTGGAAAAGAAGCAAGGATAACAAATGGCCCTCTCCTACAGAAATGCAGGAGAGAGCCATTTTTAGTAGAATCAGATGATCTTCGTCAAAAGGTTGCCTTCATCGTCAAATTCCATATATTCAGGCGTATCTAGGGCTTCCAGTCCTTCATATTTGCCTTCTGCGACATCAGCATAATAGGCTTCGGAAAGCATGATGGTTCCGATATGGAGACTGTTGGGAATCCGGATGACACGGGCATGTACCTTATCAACCCCATTTAACGTGCGGATGCAGAACTGGATGCTTTCCTTGTCCGTTGCCATGATGATAGGAAGCTCTGCCGAACGGATGACCGTGTTGGTAATGGTGTTGGGATACATCATCTGCAGGTCAATCTTGTCAAAGAGGCGCTTAGATATACAGCTTGCGAGGCCCGTCCCGAGGGCGTTGCCATGAGAAGCTTCCGTTAGATCAAGAAAACATGTCCGCTGCACGTTGACGCCGCCATGGGCATAAGGCGTGGAGAAGGTTCCTGTAATGTTGGGGTCAACGCCGGTGCCGCTGTAATTCTTCCCAATCTCGTCGACGATGAGTACATCGCATTCACCAACGATGAGACGGGGCATATTGCCAAAGGCTTCTTTAAGAAGCCCCGGTTCCTCCGTTAGGATGTCATCCCGATGAACCGCTGCAATTCTAGCTGTTTCGTCGTAAGCATTTTCAATGGTACAGACGCCCATGAGAATGGGGGCTTTATCGAGAATGACTTTGGCGTTTGCTGGAAGGTTCTTGGCAATGACGCCCATGCCGTCGCTGTGGACGCTTTCGGCGCCTTCCTGTTTGCCGAGGCCAACAACCATCATCTTGCAGAACCCGCTTTCATAGGGACCACGAAAGGCATTGTGGGGCTTTACGCGGCAGGAGACGATGATGCCGTCGGAATGATAGGCAATCTTGTCTAGGTAAACAGGTTTTCCCAGCTCGCTTGTTCCCAAAAGGACGGTTTCCATGGAGGAGCGGATAGGGCAGCCCATGCTTTCTTCCGTGATGTTGTAGCCTTCAAGGATCTGAAGCTGTCCTTCTGCTGTCGCCCCGCCGTGGCTTCCCATGGCAGGGACGATAAAGGGATGAGCACCCTTTTTCTTTACGAAATCAACAATAGCTTTAGTGATGACGTCGACATTGGCAATGCCGCGGCTGCCTGCCGTGATGGCAATGTTCATACCTGGTTTGATGAGTGAAGCTACACGTTCGCCTTCCATGGCTTGCCAAACGGCAGCGGGGATATCTTCCCGTTTGATGAGAGGCCGGGGAAAGCTTTGCTTTGCCCGGAACATCTTTGGGATAGGCACGCCTTCAAGCAGTTTTGAAACAACACGGCCTCTAACAATTTCCATTATTTTTCCTCCTTGTGTTTCCTGCACGTAGGGTAAATCCGGTAGCGGACACAAACTGGTCCAGTTCTTTTTCAAAATAAGTTAGCAGTTCCTTACGGACGGGATCGAGATCCCGATGGGTTACCTTATACGTCACGCGGCGCGGTGGCGGCGTAGTCAGTTCGTAGAGAAATAGGCCTAAGCGATCCAAGATTCCAGAGTCCTTGAGATAGAGGGCAAAGGCTTCTGGAATAATGCTCCACGTTTCTTTTCCCAAAAGGGAAAGCAGGGCTTGGGATGTGTCCACCGTGGCAAGGGGACTTGCCGATGAACCGAAAACTTCTTGATGCCAGGGCTCAAAATCTGGTGACCAGTCAGCAAGCAGCTCTTGACCAGGTGGGAGAGTGGTTGGATCAATAGGCTGGGGATGATTTCCAAAATCTCCAACAACATAGTGTTCTTCGGAAAAAAGGGGATCTGTTACAAGAAGGGGACTGCGCCGCTTCCTTACGACCAGAGCCACGTCAAGTTGATGGGCTTCCAGGGAATCATAGAGTTTAAAGGATGGGCTTGTTGTGTAAAAGAGGTGGAGCGGGGAAGAGCCCCCTTTGTCATTGAGCAGTCTTTTGTAAAACGGGCTCATGACCATGCTGATGGATTCTATACTGCCGATACGCAGCATCTGGGACCGTCTTCCTAGGTGAAACCCCTTGATGGAACGGGATAGGTGCATCCAATCCTCGGCAAGAGGGATAAACTCCAACCCTGCTTCAGTAAGGTGAAAATTCCGTTTCCCTCGGCTGCGGCAAACGAGGATATTTCCCAATTCTTCTTCTAGCTGATGGAGACGATGACTCAACGTGGATTGGGAAATGGTGAGCTTTTCGGCAGCCGTGGAAAAACTGTTGCATTGGGCAAGCGTCAAAAAAGTACGAATCAAATCAGTATCCATGGCACCTCCTGGAAAATTAATTTTAAAGATAATATATCATGATATTATCTAAAATTCAAATTAAATATATTGGATTGTGAGGCAAGAAGGATTGATGTAATCGATGCATTGCAAAAATCTCTCTATGATGAAACAAAAGCCTGGCAGCTCCTGATAGGTTGGAGTGCACAGGCTTTTGTTTACTTATTGGAAGTCAGCTTGACAATAGACGCAGCGACCATCTTTAAATGTCATTTGAGGTACAAGAACATGATGGCCAATGAAGGTATGACCATTGCAATCTTCATAGGGGACTTGTTTTCTTTTATCTTTAAAAATTACAAGATCTGCAGGCGTACCGACCTTCAGCGTTCCTAATTCAGGATGGCCAATGAGATGTGCTGGTTTCTTTGTTGCTGTTAAGAGCACACTTTCTAAACTCATCCCGAAATCTACATATTTTGAGAGAATGCGGGGAAGGGAATGAAGGGGTTGAAGAAACCAACTGGATGCATTGTTATCGGAACTGATGATGTCTGGCACAAATCCTTCTTGGACTGCGTTTTGAGCCACGACGAGATCGAAATTGCTTCTTCCATTACAGGCATCGAAGAGGACACCGCGCCGGCGTGCTTCCCATAAGCCTTTGAGAACATGGCCATCTTTGTCTAGACAGGTATGTTTACCTTTTCCGTGGAAAATATGGCAGATGACATCGCCAGGACGGAGATACGATGCAAGTTCGTCAAGGGGAATGGGAGAATCGGTGACGTGAACCACAACACGGGTACCAATGCGATCCGCAATTTCAATGGTCTTTTTTAAGGAAATACGAGCCATTTTTGCAGAGAGAATATTTTTTGACAGTCTTGTTTTCAGTCCAACAAGGTTATGACCATACTTCTCGAATAGTGACGTAATCTTTTCTTCATCAAAATATTTGGGGTCTAGATTCTCTGGATATCGGTTATTGGATTGACCACCGGAGGCGACGAGCAGACAGTTAAGAATCCGTACGTCAGACATCGATATAATGGTCTTGTAGTAAAGTTCATAGCCACCCGCACCTGTTGTGCCTGCATCCACTGCTGTTGTAATACCAGTGCAGAATGAAGTCGCGTCTGGATTCACACCATTTTCACTGCCGCCTTCGTAGTAGTGGGTGTGATAATCAATGAGACCTGGCGTAATGAGACAATCTTTGGCATCGATGATACGATAGTTTTTCGATTTGTGAGGGAGTGGCGTCTCCGCAATCTTTCCACCTATGATAGCAAGATTGGAATGAATCCAAGTGCCTGTTTCTGTATCCAAGAAAGCTCCATTCTTGATGAGAAAATTCATAAAGTACATCCTTTCTAAAAGCCTTGATGGCAGGCATCAAGGCTTTTGTAAATTACTGCTTTTTGGTTTGTGCAATTGCGTCCATGAGTTGGTCAACAATTTCATTACCTACATCGCGCCGGACCATTTGCTGTACGACTTTGCCTTTTTGGCGAATTTCTTCTACGACAGAGGGATCCAGCGTAATAATCTGATCACCTGCGTCAATGCAGATCTGTTTATATTCTTTGATGCTGGCATCCGCTTTGGTATTGCCATACGCAGTAGCGGCCGCAGCGCATTCGTCGACAAGCTGACGGACATTTTCAGGCAGAGAGTTATAAACATCCTTGTTCATGAAGAAGGTGATGATGTGCCCGATATGATTGGTTTCGATTACATATTTCTGCACTTCCTGAACATTGTTTCCTACAATGTTCATATAAGGGTTTTCCTGTCCGTCAATGGTTCCTTGCTGCAGTCCCATGAATACTTCTGTGAACTGCATCGGTGTTGCTGCTGCACCTAGGGCATCCCAATAAGCAAGATGGTAAGGATTGGTCATAACGCGGATTTTTTGCCCTTTCAGATCATCCAGTTTTCTTACGATCTTGTTTGTTGTGAGTTGACGGAATCCAGCATCAGAGTAACCAAGCATTTGGATGCCGCCCGCATTGCAATACTGGTTCATGATGTTAGGAAAATTCCCGTTGAGGACGGCTCTCATTTGTTTTACATCATCAAATAGGTTTGGCATGTCAAAGACGGCATATTGGGGGATAAAATCAACAAGGTCTGTTGTCATTCCTGTCCCGATGTCTATTGAACCACTGACCACAGCTTCCGTAAATTCCGTTGTGTTGCCCAGCTGACCGCTTGGATAGATATCAACCGTGATCTTACCGCCGGATTTTTGGTGAATTAAATACGCAAATTCAGAGACCATCTTATAGTTGATAGATGAGTCAGCAACAGTCATGGCGGCTCTCCAATGGTATTCTGCAGGAATCGACGCAGGGTCCAAGGCTTTGATGTTTTTTCCATAAAAATCGGCATCAGCATCCAAAGCAGGTGTTGTCGTTGCTGCAACTTTTGCAGTATCTTTGGAGAGGGCACTGACAAGCCCCATAGAAATCCCTGGAACAGCGGTAATCAGACCTAGGGAAATCAGGAATGTAACGAGGAAGGGAACGACGGAACGGGCAAGTCTCAGCATAGGAATTTTTGTCATGCCGGATGCAACAAAAAGATTGATTCCCATGGGAGGAGTAACCATACCAATAGCTAGGTTGCAGGTCATGATGATCCCAAAATGAATCGGGTCAACACCTAAGGCCGTAGCGACTGGAACCATGATTGGAGTTAAAATCATGATATTTGGAATGTTGTCGATGAACATGCCGCATACAAGCATGACAAGGTTCATGATGAGAAGGACTGCATACTTATTGTCCGAAAGGGCAAGAACCCCTTGGCTGATGGTCTGAGGATAACGGAGCAGCGTCAATACCTTTGCAAAAGCGGCTGCTGCAGCGATGACGAAAAGAATATTGACGTATGTCTTGGCACCTTCCATAAAAACATGTCCAAGGTCCTTGATAGAAAGTGTTCGATAGACACAGATGCACACAAAAAGACCGTAGAAAACGCTGATTACAGCAGCCTCAGTAGGACTGCAGATGCCTGTATAAATCGTTCCCAAAATGATGACCGGTGTCATAAGAGCAAAGAAGCTGTCTTTAAAGAGCTTCCATAATCCGTCTTTGTGGAGCTTGGCATAGCTTTCCTGAAGTTTTTGTTTATCTTCACCATGCTTCTTGCAGTAAATGTAGCAATAAACCATGAGGGCAACGCCAATGAGGATGCCCGGAATGATTCCGGCAATGAAGAGTTTTGAGGGAGAACAGTTGGCGATGGAAGCGTAGACAATGTAAGATATGGACGGTGGAATGATGACTCCAAGTCCACCTGCAACTGTCACAATTGAAGTTGCAAAGATCTTGTCGTATCCTTTGGCTACGAGAAATGGAATTGTCATGGATCCTACAGCAGAAACTGTAGCTGGGGAAGATCCGGAAATAGCCGCATAGAACATACAGGTAACGACGACAGCGCAGGGAAATCCGGCCGTTTTATTGCCGATAAAATAACCAAAGAAATTGAAGAGTTTCTTCGAAATACCGCCCCTTGCCATAATCATACCGGAGACCATGAACATAGGCACGGCTAGAAGGGTGAAGCTGTTTAGCCCCGAAAACATGGCACGGGCAACATCACTTACACCAAAGGAAAAGGCTTGATTTGCTAAATGGGGCAACATGGAGAGAAAGGAAAAAACGCCTCCAATGGGAAGTGCCGCGATGATAAGCACGAATAGAACTAGAAAGAAAATCCCGATACCCATTAGTTCATCTCCTCCTTCTCATTTTCCATATCGTTTCCGTTGTCTGCTTCTGTTTGCGCTTTTCCTGTAAAGAGACGATATAGAAGCTGAAGGTAACGAACCATTCCAAGTGCAAGGCCTAAGGCCATGAAACGGTACAGCGAAGCGACTGGAATCCGGAGTGCAGGACTGGCCTGATGAATCAAATCAGCTTTTCCTATCAGTTCAATGGTTCCTTGAAAAAGAAACCAAATAATCCCCATCATGACAAGGGTGATGAGAATTTCAATATACTTTTGAATTGATTCAGGGAGCAGTCTTGTAAAGGTATCTACCTTTAGACTGACCCCTCTCCGAATGGCGCAAGGTAGGCAGAAGAATGCTGACAGTGCAAGCAGGTAGCAACATACCTCATCTGACCAAGTCAAGGCATGGTGGAATCCATAGCGCATGACAACATTTGCAAAGGACAGTACGCACATGACAGCGAGCATGATTGCCAAAATCAGGAGCTCGAAATTTCGGTCAAGCCAGTGTAATACTTTCATGATAAAACCCCTTTCTTTACCTTTTCCTAGGGAGATGAAATAAAAAAATATTCCGATAACTCTTGCGATTCATTTTACTGGCTTGACGAAATGAAATGAAGGTGATAATAATTTATTTTATAAGTAGAAAAACTACTATTAAGGAGGATCCTCCATGGATATCAAGATGCTGGATTACGTCGTCATGATTGCCAAGTGTGAGAGCATTTCCAAAGCCGCTGAGAAACTTTATTTAACGCAGTCCGGTCTCAACCAGCAATTACTGAAGCTGGAACGCAATCTTGGAATCAAGCTCTTTGAGCGGGATCATCATCATTTTCGGATTACTGATGCAGGAAAAATTTATGTGCGCAATGCAATGGAAATCCTCCGAATACAGCGTAATACCCTTATGCAGCTAAGTGATCTCAAGAATAATATCCATGCTGAAATTTCCATAGGTCTTACCCATGAACATGGAATTGATCTTTTTACGGCTGTCTATCCTATTTTTCGTCATCATTACCCTTATCTTCGATGCAAATTGGCAGAACATATTGTACGTGATCAATATCAGCTCATCGAAGAGGGGGAACTTGATATTGGGATTGTCTTGACCAATATTAACACTGCAAAATGTTTTCCAGATTTGGTCTTTCATGAAGTTTATCAGGAAGATTTGCTATTGGGGATTCCAATGACCCATCCTATGGCTAAAAATGCCGTACCTATTGGAACCGCCCAGCCGCTCCGAGTCACCGATATCCATCTATTTAAAGATGAGCCATTTTCTCTTATTTTTGAGGATTCTACCATGCGCAAGGAAGTTATTGATCCTATGTTTGAGGAAAATCAACTGCATCCTATCATTATGCTTGAAACGGCAATCAATACAGCACTCACACAAATTGTGGGTAAGGGGCTTTCCTGTACAATCCTCCCGCATTCTCGTGTCTTATCTAGTCCATATCGCGATGATTGTGCATGGTTTCGCCTGCTTGATAATCCCGTGTGGAGTGTCTCTATCGTCCACAGGAAAGACTATAAACTCAGCAAATCAATATATGATCTTATCCGTTTGATGGATCAGTATGGTCAAAAATTAGAAAAGATATTTTTAACTGAAAGTCCTGGCTATCTAAAATAATGCATATTAAAAGACCTTTCGAGAATGGCAGATCAATGAAATGTACCCTCTTTACTGGACACCCAGTAAGGAGGGTACATTTTGCGTTATACGACTGAATTTAAGCTGATGT
>OOBU01000196.1_pt1 | contig 39157 bp, 34 predicted proteins | sample 1671501 | NCBI WGS metagenome assembly OOBU01 (sample SAMN06348163, study PRJEB24527) | human gut metagenome | biome: human gut; feature: ankylosing spondylitis patient; material: feces | host: Homo sapiens | place: China | collected 2015-10
ACGGTTATTAAATGTATGGGTTATTAAAAATAAGTTGAAGGTTTTTAGGATGGGTGTTATAAGTACAGAACAAACTCAGAGTTTGCCTGTTTGTTTTTTAACAGGTTGTAAAAGGACCCTTTTATTCTATAAAAAGTTTTTATTAATTTAAGGGATCGGATTGCTCTTAATAAAGGGGAGAAAGTAGCTTGGAATCTATAACAGAGAATAATGATTCTAAAATTTATAGTATTTCTGTATTTGTATTGGCACTTAGCCTAATTTTAAGTAACTCTTTATATACATCAATACATCTTTTTTCAATACTATCAAAGTTATTAATGTTTTCTTCTTCGTTTGTACTTTTTATAGTTGGAATATTCTTCTTAAAGTCAAATTTGACAAATGTAATAAGAATCTATAGTTTATATTTAGTTATTGTTATAATTCTTTTTATTGAACAGGCTTTAAGGGCTCAAATTTCAGCTAACAAACTGCTACTATTAATAGCTTTTCCCTTATTAATTATTCCTTTCCTTGTTATGGAAAGGGCGCGTAATAGTATTGTCTTTTTTAGGTATTTTTGTAATATAATGATTATTATTGCTTCATGTTCTCTACTATTTACAATGGTTGGGTTACTTGGAGTACCACTTAACAGTAGTATTACTAGTCTTTGGTCTGGTGGGACAATTGTCGGGGGATATTTTCATCTTCATTTTTTTCCAGGCGGTACACAGAAGATTCCATTTTTGTTTTTTCACATTTTACGGAATTCCAGCATATTTCCGGAATCGCCAATATTTGGATACTATCTTTCTTTAGCGTTAGTCTTTCAGAATTTTATCATTAACCGTAATAGATTTGTTGATTTACAGTCATTTATTATATATATAACCATAATAACGACTGCTTCGACTACTTCCTTATTTATTGCTATTGGAGTATTTGCAATTAAATCTATAATCTTTATTCGGAATAAAACGATTAAGAAAATATATGTGTTTTTTTTGTTTGTCTTATTGATTGTTGCTTTAGAGTATATTATTCAATTTAAACTAAAAAATAGTTTAGGGTCGGTTTCAATCAGAAGTGATGATTTTAGAGCAGGGATGATGGCATTTTTAGATCATCCGATTTTTGGGAATGGCTTCAACAATTTGGCAAGCATAGAAGCCTATATGGATGCCAATAGATTATTATATAATCCGGAAGCGATAGCATTAGGGCTTAACAGAGCGGGTTTTTCATTAGGACTTCCTGAAATGCTTGCGTTAGGCGGCTTTTATTATGCATTTTTCTGGTTGATATTTCCTTCCTATTTATATGTAAAAAAATTTTATAAATGTTTGTTAGCGTGGATACCGTGCTTTAATTTGCTATTAGTATCCTTGTTAATTATAAACGACACTTATATGTTTATATTTACAATTGTTTACTTTTATGTTTATGGAATTTATTCTAATAATAAAAGTGGGTCAGAGAGTGAATAAATGCTTTAGCATTTAAGAAGGGATTTTTTTAATGAAAAAGTTTGACTATCTAGTGGTAGGCGCCGGCTTATTTGGAGCCACTTTTGCCTACGAAGCAGCTAAGCGTGGCAAGCGCGTTAAGGTAATTGAAAAGCGCAGCCATATTGCTGGCAACATCTACACTAAGAAAGTTGATGGCATCCAGGTACATGAATATGGTGCTCATATTTTCCATACTTCGGATAAGGCAATCTGGGAATACGTTAATCAGTTTGCGGAATTCAACCGCTACACGAATTCTCCAGTAGCCAACTACAAAGGGGAAATGTACAACCTGCCATTCAACATGAACACCTTTAATAAGATGTGGGGAGTTCGAACGCCTAAAGAAGCAATGGCTAAGATCAATGAGCAGCGAGCTGAAATGGATGGCAAAGAGCCTCAGAACTTAGAAGAACAGGCTATTTCTCTGATCGGTCGCGATATCTATGAAAAGCTGATCAAGGGCTATACCGAAAAGCAGTGGGGTCAAAAGGCAACTGAGCTGCCGGCCTTTATCATTCGGCGACTGCCAGTTCGATTGACTTACGACAACAACTACTTCAATGATCTGTACCAAGGCATTCCAATGGGCGGCTACACGCAGATCGTTGAAAAGATGCTGGCCAACGATTTGATCGACGTTGAACTGGGGGTTGACTTCTTTGATCAACAAGATGAATATCTGGCAAATTTCCCTAAGATCGTCTTTACTGGGATGATCGATCAATTCTTCAACTATGAATTGGGTGAGTTGGAATACCGCAGCTTACACTTTGAGACTGAAGAGCTTGACGAAGACAACTATCAAGGTAATGCCGTGGTTAATTACACTGATGCCGAAACGCCGTACACGCGAATTATTGAGCACAAGCACTTTGAATTCGGTAAGGGCGATGAAGGCAAGACGATCATTACGCGCGAATATCCAGCTGACTGGAAACGAGGCGATGAACCATACTATCCAGTTAACAACCAACGTAATAACGGTCTTTACCAACAATACACGGAATTGGCCGGACAAAAGGCGCCAAACGTTATTTTTGGTGGTCGTCTGGGTCAGTACAAGTACTACAACATGGATCAAGTAATCAAGGCTGCCTTAACGACCGTGGCTGAGGGGTTTGACTAGAGCTAGATGGTCGATGCTTTGCCTACAAGATGTTACGCCTGGCTAAGGATCATGACCGCTTGACAGTAGTTGATGATCAAGTTGGCCGCCCGACCTGGACTCGGACGTTGGCAGAATTTATGACGTATCTGGTTGACCATCATTGTGAATATGGCGTTTATCAATTGTCGAATGAAAACAGCTACTCTTGGTATGAATTTGCCTGTGAAATCTTGAAAGATAAGGATGTAGAGGTTGCTCCAGTTACCTCTTTACAGGAATTTATGAGCCAGATTCAAGACAATTATTAATAATTGAAAACACCCTTCTATACATGAGATGACTTGCGTATAGAAGGGTGGTTATTAGTCACTTAAGTAAGCGCATACAAATATATTGGCGATTTAATAGTCCCTTTTTGAATTTGAAAAAAGGGTTAGGCGCAACCAAGCACCTAGCCCTTTAGTGTGTAAAATCTGCTAGAAAGATATGTATTTATATACTATATTTTAGCGCGCTGTGCCATCATTAGCAACTGGATAGAACGCTTTCATTGCTATGGCTTATGATTTCAGCAGGCAGGTGCATTATGATATACTCGGTCCAAAAGCTTTAAACGTTGCAATGGCTGCAAAGGCAAATATTTGGAGGAAACTGATATGGCAAAGCCAATTCCAACCTATATAATTAAGGCTGCACTGAATGACTTTCGATCACCGGCAACCTGGCGGCGATTCAAGATCAAAAAGAATCTGCCAATTACTGAGCTGGCATACTATCTGGAAATCATGTTTGAAATGTACGCGGAGCATCAGTATGACTTCACTTACCAATCTGATGACGGTCTCGTGGTGATGGTGAACAATCCTGAAGAATACAGCATGGTACCAAGTTTTCCAGGCGGACCCAAGATCAAGTACGTTGGCTTAAATGATTTTCGGCTCAACTATTTTAATGTAGGGGATGAATTCTTATTCCGCTATGACTTTGGCGATGGTTGGGAAATCAAGCTAAAAATTGAGAAGCTGGACGATCAAAATGAGCTGAGTGCCAAGAATCTGCCACGAATCATTGCCGGTAAAGGATTTGGAATTGTTGAAAACGTTGGTGGCGTTGATGCCTTAAAGGAATTTGGCCGCGATCTGAAACGTTCAGACGATCAATTGAATGATTTTGGAACAATGCTGCCAGAGCCGTTATTTGATGTAGCGGATGTCTTCACCTTGAACTACTACAACCAAGATGAACTCAACTGGCGGCTCAAACGGCTGATTCGTTACTATCGCCAGGCCTATGATGGCATCGAAATCTCCAACCATGCCATTGACCTGATTGAGCGCTACTACCCGGAATTTAAATTGAATTAGGATCTCTTAGATTTTAGATTGCTATCATCCGATTATGAACGTGATTGGCGTTTGTAGTTAGATGATATTTTTTTATTTTACTCTTTTTGGAATGCTTCAAACGGATTATATGTTTGAAATACTAAGGAGAGCGGATTAAAATTATAATGACGGAGGGAATAAAATGCCAAAAAAGTTAACCTTTTTAAAGATAATAATTGAGAATCATCCATTATTTAGCAAGCAGATTGAATTTTCGGTTTTAAATGATACTAGAGTCGCGATAACTGATCAGAACAATGACTTAACCCATCTCTACCAGCGCCTTTGGACCGACAACGTAATAACGATTGTTGGGAAAAATGCTACTGGCAAGACTACTATTATGAAAACTATTATTGGAATGCTGACTTTTCTGCTCAATGATAAATCAATTGAACAGACTCAGTTGGCTGATGTTTTGCTTGGTACACAGCCAATAACCATTACTACCTTTTTCTATGGTGAAGATCGTAAAATCTATAAAGACGTCACGGTTTTTAAGCCTACTGATGATGGTCAGCGGTGGCATGTTGATTCAGAAAAAATCTACGTTAAAAAGATTGATAGCAAGACTTCCAAAAAGAAACTATTTGATTTTCCCGAAACACTTAAGCCAGAATACGATCGGAATGCTCTTGATCCAATAACGGCATCTGTGCTGGCAAATGATGATTCGATTTTTCGGATGGTGATTGCTACTGAAAAATACACGGTTCAGTTGATTGTTGACACGTTGATCTTTACCAATTTCAATGCCTTGATTTATGCCAAAGAAAACGTACCTGAAGAAATCCTGAAGTTTTTGGACCCAACTATTGAATATTTAAAGGTTGAAACTAAATCGATAAATGACCAAAATCGGCTTGTCTACCGATTAAAGTTTAAAAATCAGCCGGAAGAATTCGTTGAGACGAACTTTACGAATATTGAACACTACCTTTCATCAGGTACTGCTAAGGGAGTTACCCTGTATGGCAATGTTTTATTTGCTTTAAAAACTGGTGGCATTATTTTTATTGATGAATTGGAAAATCATTTTAATCATGCCATTGTGCAGAGCTTTATTGAGTATTTTACGAACCCAAGAATTAACAAGAAGCGGGCTACGTTAATATACAGTACTCACTATTCAGAGCTGCTTAGTGATATTGACCGAAGCGATGAAATCTATATTACGCGCCGTGATCCTAAGATTTCACTACTAAGGTACTCAGATGCGGATGTAAGGAAGGATCTGAATAAAACCGATGTCTTTGATTCGGATTATTTAGGTGGCACCGCGCCAGAATACGAGTCCTATCTGAAACTGCTCAAGGCTACAGAAAAGGCGGTGAAGTAAGTGATTGCTTTACTCGCCGAAGGAAGTACATGTCAAAGGCAATTAAAAATTGTACAGAAATGGCAATTTGAAAATGTACAATTATGGCAGTTTAGGATGGCAATTTATGGTTAGTCGCTAATTTTAAGCGGTGGTGGCAGGCAGAATTAAGCAGTAATTGCATATGGTACAACATATGTACGAGATGAAGTACAACTATGAAAGGAGACGTTTTTATAGTGTCCATTTAGCCTGCAAGCCAAGCTCGAAAAGATTTTTTCAAATTAATATAAAGGTAAAGGAATGACTCTAATGCGAATAGAAGATATTAATATTACTCAAGAAAGTGTTGAAGAATTTTTTGATGAAATTAATGTTGACGCTTTGGCAAAAAGTATTGAAGTTTCGTTAGCGTCTCATTCTCAAAATTAGATTCAGCGGTGCATCGATTCTATTTTCGGTGCAAAATCAGCTCAAATTACACCGAAAAATAAATTACAGACTAAAAAAACCGGATCGCAGGTCTGAACAGCGATCCGGTTTTATTTAGGCCAAGATTTTGACCAGGTCTTGTTTGGTAAGTCTTGAGTTGGCAACTTGGGAGCCCGATAGCAGATCTTGAGCCAATTGCCGCTTCTGTTCCTGCATGGCCAGAATCTTTTCTTCAATCGTTCCCTTGGCAATCAGACGGTAGACCGAAACCACGTGCTTTTGTCCCATTCGATGAGCACGGCCGATTGCCTGTTCTTCAGCCGCGGCATTCCACCAAGGATCAAAGAACAGTACGGTATCGGCACTGGTCAGGTTCAAGCCGGTCCCTCCAGCTTTCAGCGAGATCAAAAAGACTTTGACGTCATCGTTTGCATTAAAGTCGTTGACCCGTTTTAAGCGCTCGGCTTTTGGCGTCTGGCCAATGATTTCATAGGTCGGGATGCCTTTTTTCTGCAGCCGTTCTTTAATCAGGGCCAGCATGGAGGTGAACTGAGAAAAGATCAGCAGCTTATGATCTTCTTCTAAGGCGTTTTCAACAAACTCCACGCAGGTATCCAGCTTAGCCGCGGACCCCTTGAAGTCTTCGTAGGCTGTCTGTGGCGCGCAGCAGATCTGACGGATGCGGGTGAACTCAGCCAAAATCTCCAGCTTGGTGTTTTTGAATTCGGCTTCGTCAGTATTATTCAGCCGATCCTTTAGGCGAGCAACATGCGCGTTGTATAGATCTTGCTGGGCCTTACTCATCCCCACAAAATAGGTTTCTTCCATTTTATCGGGGATTTCTTTGAGCACCTGCTTTTTGGTTCGCCGCAGAATAAATGGCGCGGTCATGTCCTGCAGCTGCGTAAGGGCCGCTTGATCACCCGTCTGGATTGGATTGACAAAGCGCTTGCCGAACTGGCGGTGATTGAACAGGTATCCCGGCATGATAAAGTCAAAGATGCTCCATAATTCGTCCAAACGGTTTTCGATCGGCGTTCCAGTTAAAGCAAACCGATGCTGAGCCGCGACTGCTTTAACGGCTTTGGCGACGGCCGTGGAATGGTTCTTGATCGCCTGAGCCTCATCAATGATTTCAAATGAGAAGGTCTGGTCAGCGTAAAGCTCAATGTCGCGCTTGAGCAGATCATAGGAGGTCAGCACGACTTCATAATCATCAGCCTGGGCAATGAGCTTACGCCGCTGAGCCTTGGTGCCGATGATCGTCGTGAGCTTGGTCTGCGGCGCGAATTTCTTAAACTCGGCTTCCCAGTTCAGTACCAATGAAGCCGGTGCGACGATCAAGGCTGGCTGCTTAGTTGGCATGGATCTTAGCATGGCAATGATCTGCAGAGTTTTCCCCAGTCCCATCTCATCGGCCAGAATCCCGCCAAACTGATAATGAGCCAGCTTCATCAGCCAAGCAGTCCCTTTTTTCTGGTAGTCGCGCAGCGTTGAAGCCAGGTCGTCAGGCAGATCAAACGGCTGTTGGTCATCATGATCAAAGTTTTCGATCAGCTCGCTCAAACGACCATTGCGGCGGTAGTCAAGTTCATGTTGCTTTTGCAGCATGGTATCCAGGTAGACGGCAAGGTAGCCAGGCAGCTGAATTTTTCCTTTAGCCAGCTGGGTTGGCGTCAGCTCCAGCCCATCAACCAATTTTTCAATCTGAGCCAGCTGCTGTGCTTTTTTAGTCAGATCAAGAATCGTGCCGTCATCGAGCTCAGCATATGATTGATTTTCATGGTAGCTTTGCAGGATTTTCACGGCTTGTTTGGCATTCAATCCCTCGCCAACGAATTCCAGGTTCAGCAGGTCGTTTTCAAAAGCGGCCTCAATACTGAAATTAGGTACTGGCATGACCTTGAGCCGGCGGAAGGCAGCCGATCCTTCAACGTGGCCAAGTCGCTTGAGGGCGGGGATGACTTCTTGAAGCAGATGATAGGTGTTGGCTGGGGTGCGCTCTAGGACATAGGTATTTTCATAATGTTCATTATCCAGCGGAGTTCCCAGACCAAGCTCGCTAAGCTGTTCGAGGATGCGTGTTTCAGCGGGGACGTCTTGAAATAAGCCGCGCTCCATCATTTCCCCTTCAAATCGTCCTCTTAAAGGCAGCGTGAACTTGCCATATTTTACAAACGCCTTTAAAAGCAGTTCATGGCTGGTGGCATTAAAGCGAAAAATAAATTCAGGCCGCGGCAAGATCTTGCTGCGCACCAGTTCTTCGTCTTGGAAGTCCACGTTGGCGTTTTGCTTAAGATCCGGTAAGATGTCGTTCATGAAGACTGGCACGCGGACACGGCCAATCGTAAATGGCTCGCCTGGCTTGTCGAGTTCATTGACCAGTTCATTGGTGATGCTGCTGGTCGGGGTAAGTTTAATGAATTCATCATCCGCGATCTCATATTCAGCTTCAAAACCATGTGCATGCGGTACGGTTCGGAAGTCATCAGTCTTTGGATGGGTGATGTTGATGCCTTCCAGCTGCTGCTTGTCAAAGGATGTCTTAATGATCAGGTTAGGCTTGCTCAGCGGTTCAACGGTCGCCTGCAGAATCGTTTTATCACCATTGATGGTTGCTGGGATACCATTGTTTTCCCGTGCGTAATGATACAGCACGTCGGCAATGCGGCCATTAATTGGAATATCTTTGGTTTCAACGCCATAACCCGTGTCAGAATTCAACAGCGCTTCATAGCCAAAAGCGGTATAAAACTCATTCAATAGTTTGAGTGAGGGAGCATCAAATTGATCCGCGGCAAAATTGATCGTCAGTTTAGCCCCGAGCTTTAAGCTTTCCTTGTGATTCCAGGCCGCTAAGAAGCGTGGAAATGAAGTGATCTTATACTTAAAGCCATCGGGCAGTCCCACCCGCAGCTCGCAACTGTCCCAGTAGTCTTGGATAACGATATTCGGGATAATCTGCAGCTGGCGTGCTGCCTGATTTTCTTCAAGCGGCCGATTGCTAAGCAGATGCTGATCAACGAATTGAATAAAGTTTTCGGCCGAGACACTGGTTGCGTCGTTGATGTTAATGATGGTGACGAATTCAATGAAGGCATCAATCAGCGTGATCTTATGAGAGCAGATTCGATTGCGGTGAGCTGGGTTGGTACACTGCAGGGTAAGCAGCTTGTTTTTGGTACATGTGAGCGAACCGATTGCTTTTTTGCCAGGTTTGTATGAGAAATGAAAGGATCGTTTAAAAGCCGCTTCTGGTTCGCGGTCGGCAGCAGAAAAGCTGTACATTGGCTGCAGATCAGAGTAGTCAAAGATATCATCATATGGCAGATCAGGCGTGCTCAGCCACTTGGCCATTGGCATTTCCAAATCACCGAGGATGGCGCGAATGTCAAAATAGAATTGGCCGTTAGCACAGCGAGCATTGTAGACTGTATCCAGATACTCCCGCCAGAGAATTCGATCAGCCGACTGATGGGACTTGGGCCGATTAGCCTGATTTTCGTATTCATACAGGACCGCGGCTTCATGCTTGCAGTAATTGCCTTTTTTAGCAAAAGGACAGCTGCATTCCATGTTCCATTGCCCGCTGGTAAGATCGTGGGTAATCGAAACACGGTAAGCCTTGCTGCCGATTACTTTCGCATTGATGAGCAGCACGTTGTCATCGTTTTTTGAAATATGAAATGATTTGACACAGTCATTAGCAACGTAATCACGGCCGCGCTTTAGGATGGTCGCGTTGAAGTAGGAACGCCATTTTTGATTCATGGAAAACTCCTTAATATATAGTAGAAATTAATACGAATGTGGCAAAGACTGCCAACGATATGTCTTGATTTTAGCGCAAGGCTAAGCGAGCGTCATCTGTAAAGCCAAGGACAATCAAAATTTAGCGGTGCATCGATTCTGTTTTCGGTGCAAAATCAGCTCAAATTGCACCGAAAAATAAATTACAGACTAAAAAACCGGATCGCGGCCTGGAATGCGATCCGATTTATATTTTGGCGATGGTCAGTCGGAAAAATCGATCAATATCCCAGATAATAGGCTGAATCAGGATTCTGCACCTCACTGACGTACTGATCAAAGCAGGGCAGCGTGTATTTGACGAACCCACGACCGCTTGGCAGAACTAAGCCGCGTTCGATAGCTCGTCGCCGGTATTGAGAAACGTAGATCTTATCTTTTCCCATTATTTCGCAGACCGTCTGCAGCTTTTTGTTGCCTTGAATGGCGATCAGATAGCGTCGATCCATTTCAGAAAGACTGGCAAAGATTTTTTGGTAGGCATTGTCGAAAAGATACAGCTGATATTGGGGAAAGACGGCTTGATAGTCATGGATAGTAGGTGTTTTACCCTGGCAATGCTCAAACAGCAGATACCCGAGCAATTGAAAGGCATATGAGTAGCCGGCAGTGGCCTGGGCTAGTTTGCTGGCGAGCTGGGTTGAGCAATTGAATACCTGAGCATAGGTACTGATCATTTCAGCTTTTTGGAGCGGCGTCATGACGATTTTATCGGAGCGCAGCAAAATTGTTAGTTTGTCGTCATTTTGAATATCTAAGACAAGTTCTGGTAAGCCGGTCATAATAACATAAATTGGATATTGTTTACGCTTGAGTGCGCTGAACAGCTGAGCAAAGTCACGAATCGACTCGCTGTTGGATACTTCGTCAATTGTAATTACGACATAGTGGTGCTTGGCTTGAATCTCAGCCATCATTTTATCGATTGTCAGGGCCAGACTTGATTTGTTGAAATGGCGCTCAACGCTGAAGCCGCCAATTGAGATGCTGCCCAACTCGTCAAAAAATTTGGCAGCGGGAGAATGAGTTTGATCATAAAGCTGCTGGGCCAAGCTGGTCAGAATCTCGTCATTATTTAGCAGATCGATGCAGTAACAGGCAGCATCCTGCTGAAACATTTTGGTTAGATGAGAAAGCAGAACCGTTTTTCCCGAGCCGCGAACCCCGGTGATAAAAAATGAACGGGCGAACGGACTTTGTTGAACTAATTTATAGATGTCAGTTGTTTTAGGATCGTTGTCAATTAAGATTTTAGGAACATCACCAAAAGTAGGGTTAAATGGATTCATAATTGCCCCTCTCTTTTAAACTTCTGATCTTATTTTAAACTCTTTTAAACTTGGCTGCAAATGGCAATCACTAAGCGAAATATTTTGGATTAATGTTGGTTAATAATATATAATATCAGTATAACAAAAATGTTAAAAAGAGGTCTTAATGATGGCAACCGTATCTATGAATTTTAAAACCGACGCCGAAAGCAAAAAGCAGTTTGATGAAGTTGCTCAGGAATTGGGACTGTCTTCATCGGCACTGCTGAATATCTTCGTTAAGCGGGTCGCCAAGGAAAAAGCCATCCCGTTTCGCGTTGCAGTCGTTTCAGAAAAAGACGATGACCAAGTTGAGATTCCGCGGGCCGTAATGGAAGAAATCGCCGCTTATTATGTCAATAAGAAAACTGATGGAGAATAGTTAGATGTATCAATTAGTGATGCTGGCGAAAATTTCATCCAAGCAGTACGCCTACTGTTTTTCAACTGAAAATCGCCAAGAATATATTGATTTTAGTCAAAGAATGGCAGAAGAAATCCCATCTGAGTTATTTTCATACTTCTCAACCCATTTTTTCAACGGCAAGACTAAAACATTCAAAGATATTCAAAAAATGGATCCTTATTTCCGCGATGTCAGACAAGTCATGGACTATCATGATTTCTTAAAAGAGCTGCAGGGCGATATCGAATTTGATGCCATTGACGTTGCCAGCTACCTGCAGCGACGGTATGCCTTTCCATCATTCGTTCTGCAAAAAACGCTGTACTTTGTCTATGCCGAGCTGCTGACTGAATATGGCCGCCCAATCTTCAAAGCCGAATTTGAGGCCTACGACAGAGGTCCAGTTGAGCGATCGGTATACTGCGACAACAAATATACCGATAAGTTGGCTGACAACTACGACTTCATGCCAAAGGTCGTCGCGCTTGATGATGCCCAGCACATTATTGACATCATTAACGAAACGGCGCAAAAATACGGTCAATACTATCAGCAGCACGATGCCTGGAACCACGAGGCAGACAATCTGACGCATCGGCCGGGAACCCCTTAGAGCATCGCGCATGCAAAAGGACAAAACACCTTGTTGAGCGATGATGATATTTTGAAGTACCACACGCTGGAACAACTGTAATTTAAACATTTCTAAAGCCCGCGTCTGATGCGAGCTTTTTTCTTTTAGGCTCGTTATAATGAAAGAAGTTAAATTACGAAAAAATGAGGAGTACGGCTTATGAAAATTTTGATTGTTGATGACGATAAAGACATCGTTCAATTATTAGAAATCTATGTCCGCAATGAAGGCTATGAGCCAATCACGGCCTACAACGGCAAAGAAGCCCTGACCAAGTTAAACACCAATCCGGACATTGGCTTGGTAATCCTAGACATCATGATGCCAGAAATGGACGGGATGGAAGTTATCAAGCAGGTGCGCAAGGATTCATCCATTCCAATTTTGGTGGTTTCGGCCAAGACAACGGACATGGACAAGATTCAAGGCTTGATTACGGGGGCCGACGATTATGTCACCAAGCCGTTCAATCCACTGGAGGTCATGGCCCGGGTCAAGTCCCTGCTACGGCGGAGTAAAGGCGATCTGACCAATGATGAGCCAGATGTCTTGAACGTTGGCCCGTTGGTGATTAACAAGGATTCCCACGAGGTCAAGACGCTCAAGGGTGATACGATTCAGCTGACGGCGCTGGAATTTGGGATTTTGTACCTGCTGGCTAGCCATCCCAACCGTGTTTTCAGTGCGGATGATATTTTTGAACGGGTTTGGCAGCAGGAGTCCGTGGTTTCGGCCAAGACGGTTATGGTTCACGTCAGCCACCTGCGCGATAAGATCGAAGCCGCTACCGGTGGCGAAAAGGTCATCGAAACGGTATGGGGCGTTGGCTACAAGGTTGAAAGCCACTAGTTTTGATTTGATAGATGAGGTCCGGCGCTCAGATGAATGGGCATTGGGCCTTTTATCATGTTTGATTGGCAGGCTCGCGGCATTTCCGTGGGCGGTTAGGGGGTAAAGTTTGAAATTAACTACGCGTGAAAAGAGCTCGCTGTTTTTTGAGGGCGTCTCAACGGTGATCTTGCTGGCCATGATCAATCTGGCCATCATCGTGATTCTGCAATGGATCGTGCGGCATAATCCTGGCGTCAACAGTGGGATTTTCATCATTAAGCAGTCCTTAGCGTTCGGCCCAATGGAGATTCGCATTTGGAGCTATGAACGTATTGTGATCAGCATCATGCTGGTGATCGATGTCTGGGTTGTTTGGTGGCGATTGATGCGGCGCTACCGGCAATACCAGCAGGATCACATTATTAGAGAGCTGCACTACATCGCACAGGGGCATCTGGATCACCGTATTCCATTTAAGCTCAATGGTTCATTGCAAGACGTCATCACCAGTGTCAATACGCTGGTCGATAGCGTCGTCCAGTCAATGGATGATGAGCGGCAGGTGGAAAAGTCCAAAGATGAGCTGATCACCAACGTCAGCCATGACCTGCGCACGCCGCTGACCAGCATCATCGGCTACCTGGGCTTGATTGAAGACAAGCAGTACCGCAGTGAGCAGGACATTCTGCAGTACAACCACATTGCTTATGAAAAAGCCAAGCAGATGAAGGGTATGGTTGATGATCTGTTTGAATTTACCAAGGTGCAGCAGCATGGCGCCCCACTCAATTTCATGAAAGTCGATCTGGATCCGCTGTTGGAACAGGTCAGCGCCAGTTTTGAGCTGGAAGCCGAGAAAAAAGGGATTGAGATTTCCACGCATGTTGATCCCAAACCACTGATGATTGAAGCCGATCCGGAAAAGCTGGGCCGGGTCTTCAGCAATCTGGTGTCAAATGCCTTAAAGTATGGTCATGGAGCAACCTGGATCAAGCTTTCGGCCTCGCGCTACCATGAAATGATTATCGTCAAAGTCGCCAATAACGGGGAACCGATTCCGCAAAAGTCGCTCAAGCACGTCTTTGACCGATTCTACCGCGTTGAGTCATCGCGTTCCAAAGCGACTGGCGGGACTGGGCTGGGTCTGGCAATCGTCAAGGGCGTCGTGGATCGGCACCATGGTCAGGTCTCGGTAGCCTCTGATGAAAAGGAAACTGCCTTTACCGTGGTGCTGCCAGCCAGTCAAACCGCGCCATCAGAAGCAGCGGTCAATGGAGACGCTGCCAAAGCACAGCCAGCTGAGTAGTTGAGCATCTGTCAAAGCGTAGCGGCTGAAATTAACTGACTGGCGCTCAGCAGATTTGGTGCCGTGAATCAATGCAGGATCGGGCTGCCGGTACTGCATTTTTGAGTCGGCAGCATTGTGTGGATGGACTGATCATAATAGCGCTGCACATTAACAGTTCGTGTTGGTAGCCTGGTCATTGCTTAACGATCAGCAAAAACCGAACTAAATCGGGCTATTCTGGTATTCTTTAAAATTTAAATATGTTAGACTGGAATTGCATCGTGTTCAAAGGAATACGAGATAAAAGATGAAAAACATTTAAATGCTGGGGGATATACTTTTTGGCTAAAGCACAGCAAATCAATCCAGAAGGTGCCAGATGGCTGCAGGTCTTAGGCGTTTCGATGCCGCTTTGCCTGAGTTACGTGCCAATTGGCGTTGCCTGTGGGATTTTGTTACACGCCGCGGGGATGAACTTCCTGCTGACGTTTCTTGTTTCGGTGATGGTTTTCTCCGGTGGGGCTCAATTCATCTTGGCTTCGCTGTTGATGCTTGATGCACCCATCTCCTCAATTTTTATGACGCTGTTTTTCTTGGAACTGCGCTATGCATTGCTGGGATCCAGTCTTTCCAAGTATATGCAAAACGAGTCGCAGCGCTTCGTTTGGCTGTTTTCCGTTTCAATGAACGACGAAAACTATGCCGTCAACTATCTGAAATTTGCGACCGACAAAAACTGGACGCCTAAAGATGCCTTGTTGGTAGAGCACTATTCGCTTTTATCATGGGCGGGGGGCAATATGGTCGGCGGTCTGATCGGTAGTGCCGTGCACATCGATCTGGAAATCGTTGACTTTGCCTTGACGGCGCTGTTCTTATACATGATCGTGATGCAAGTGCGCAATCACCTGTCATTGTTGATCAGTCTGGTTTCCGCGGTACTGGCAGTCATCTTCTTGAGTCTGACCAAGAGCACGCTGGGAATCATCATCGCGACTTTGATTGCTTCGTTTATTGGTTTCATGATCGAAAATACGGTTCGCCAACGTTCTGATCATCCCGATGATGCCTGGATCATGCGCAAACTGTTCCGACCGGCTTCATCGCGTGATACGATCAGCGACCGCCAAGAAAAGGACCGAGAAGCTGAGGTTGAGGCCGAGCTGAAAGCCGAGTTGCAAGAAAAACTGCAAAATGATGCCAAAACCGATGAGGCAGCCAGTGATTCGGCAGCGGTCAAGCAGGAGAGCAAGAAATCGAGTGGAGATAAATAGACATGAGTGATTTATTAACTGGTATGCCGGTACTATCATTGGTGCCCAGTCATCACAACCTGACCTATCATTTGATCGTCATCGTGATCGCGGCCTTCGCGGCATTTATCCCGCGCTACTTCCCAATGCGTTTCTTTACCAACCGGAAGATTCCGCTCTGGTTTAACGAATGGATGAAGTATGTGCCGGTCAGTCTGTTTACGGCATTGGTTGTTAAGTCGATCTTTATGAGTAAGACCTACACCTTTGTGCCATTTGGTCATGTCAGTCAGATCCTGGCAGCCGTTATCGTAATGATCGTGGCCTACTTTACACGATCCATGGCCGTTTCGGTAATCGGTGGGCTGGCCGCGGTATGGCTGATTTCTTTGGTGATTTAAAATATTTGCGAATAATTGAAGCGTCATTTTCAAGTGTATGATGGTCGGGTTCTTAGCCCAATCATCATGGGTTGCCTTGCGTCGGAACTGTCCGCGCCGGCTGAAAATGGCGCTTTTTCATTTTGCGTTAAGCCAGCTGGGGCGATTCATCTTATAATTAAGCCAAGTATTGATAAAACGAGGGGAGAATTTGATGAAAAAAGCATATTTGATTCATGGGACCTCCACCCGCGATGATGACTGGTTCCCATGGCTAGAAAAGGCGGCACGACCGGAAATTGAGCTGGCTCGACTCTGGCTGCCCGATCCGTTTACCCCGCAACCGGCAGCGTGGGATCAAGCGGTTGACGATCAAATCAAGGCCGAAGATGGGATTACGCTGGTAGCGCATAGTCTGGGCTGCATAACGGCAGTACGCTGGCTGGCGCGGCATAACGTTAAGAACGTGGGCCTGCTTTTGGTAGGGGCGTTTGATCAGCCGCTGCCAGACTACGCGGGCTTGGATGAATTCATGCAGGGCGGGGTTGACTATCGCCAAGTGCGGCCCAAAATCAGCCGTGCGACCGTGATCACAGCGCAAAACGATCCAATCGCGCCTTACCAATTTGGGGTTGCCATGGCCAATCGACTGGGGGCCAAGCTGATTGTACGTCCTGATGGCGGGCATTTCTTAACCAGCGATGGCTTTACGGAATTTCCGCTAGCATTGACGGAGCTAAAACGCGTTGCCGGCGTTGACTGACTGGACTGGATGGACCTTGCCAGATTCAACTCAACAAGCATTATTTCGTAACTGCCGGTGCTGACGGACTGGCTCCTGCACTGGCATTCTTATTAAGATCCACTGCACCTTAATCTTCAAAACAAAAATCCGCCACGCTGCTGACGTGACGGATTTTTTTATCCAATTTTGGCGATTCATCCCTTGCTGCCATAAGCGCGGGTAGTTCATTTAGTGCCTGTTGCTCATGTAGTCGCGCGTCATTGGCAGGTTCTTGCCGGATGCGCCTTTGGTAATCAGAAACTGCATAACGTCAATGTTGCCGGATTCAAACGAGGCCGCGCATGCCTGCAGATACAGATCCCACATGCGCGTGAACCGTTCACCCATCATGTCTTGAATATGGGCCCGGTGCGCGTTGAAGTTCATGTCCCAGATTTCCAGGGTACGCTGATAGTGACGCCGCAGCATTTCGATATCAGCAATCTGCAGGTTGTTTTCAACGATATGGCCAACCATTTCCTGCAGCCCAGGGACATAGCCGCCGGGGAAGATGTACTTGTTGATCCAGCCGTTGTAGGCCCCGCCTTGCTGCCGCGTGATGCCATGAATCAGTGCCACGCCGTCATTGGTCAGGTAGCGGGCAACGTCTTTAAAGTACAGGCCCAGATTCTCCTTGCCGACGTGTTCGAACATCCCCACAGAAACGATGTAGTCCCATTGCCGATCGCCCAGTTCACGATAGTCCATCAATAAGACCTCGGCCACGTCCTGCAGGTGTTCTTTTTCAATCGTGTTCTGCACCAGCCGATACTGTTCCTTGCTCAGCGTGACGCCGGTAACCTTCAGCCCGTATTCGCGCGCGGCCGTCAGCATCAAAGTTCCCCAGCCGCAACCAATATCAAGCAGGGTCTTTCCTGTCTGCGGGTGGAGCTTGTTGATGATGTGGTGCACCTTGGCCATTTGAGCAGCTGTCAGGTCATCGTGGTTGCCATTGGTAAAGTAGGCACATGAATAGGTCAGCGTGTCATCTAGCCACAGCTTATAAAAATCGTTGCCGACGTCATAATGGCTTTGGACGTCACTGGCGCTTTCCTTTTCACCATGACTCTGTTTGGGCATCATATGGCGGAACTTGCTGCTGCGCATAAAGCTGTCTTTGCTTTCGTAGGCCGATTCAATGACTTTTTGAATGCTGCCGTCAATTTCGATTTTCTTATACATGAAGGCCTCGCCTAAAGCGATTGAAGCGTTTTTGGTCAGGTCGCGCACTGGGATCTTCTCGTTGAACCGAATTGTTGCTTGCGGCTCGCCATTGCCGTAAACGACTGAGGAACCATCCCAGAATACGATTTTGACTGGGATGGTAAATGAGCGACTCAGCAGGACTTTATAAAACGTCTTTTCCAACATGAAATTTTCCTTCTTTCCAATCCATATGCAGGTTATTATACACCCGATGGTTAAAATAGGCAGGATTTCAGTCATTACGTGCTATACTTGAACCAAATTGTCTAAAAATAGGAGTGATTGGATGATTAATGCCTGGCATCGGTTTATCGACAATGTGCCATTGCGGCGTTTTGTCGTATTGGCATTTTTAATTGGTCTGCTTTACTTGATGCGGGCCATGCTGAGTACGATTTTACTGACGTTTATCTTTACATACATCGTAGTGAAATGGATCAGACTGCTACAGCACTGGATTCCCAAGCTGCCGACATTGCTGATTGTTTTGGTAACTTATGCTGTGTTGATTGCGGCAGTTTACTTTGCAGTTACAAAATATCTGCCGCTATTGATCAATGAAATTATCAAAATGGTTAATTCCGTTTTGAAGTTTTATCAGTCGCAGGACGGCTCTTGGCTACTCAAACAGATCAATCACTACATCAGCCAGAGCACTATTACTACTCAGCTTAAGCATGGCATCAACTTGGCCTTCTCAACGCTGACCAGTGTGACCCAAATGGCGATTACGTTCTTGATGTCGTTTATCCTGAGCTTCTTTTATGTAATTGAGCTTAAACAGATGTATTCGTTCAGCAAGCTGTTTTTGACCAGCGATATGTTCAGCTGGCTGTTTGAAGATATCTACTTTTTCGGCAATAAGTTTGTCAACACGTTTGGCGTGGTCTTAGAGGCTCAGTTCTTTATTGCGTTGTGTAATACGGCATTGACTACAATTTGTCTGCTGTTTATGCATATGCCGCAGATTCTGGCCTTGGCACTGATGGTGTTTATCCTTAGTCTGGTGCCGGTTGCTGGGGTAATCATCTCATTGATTCCGTTAAGTATGGTTGGATATTCGGTCGGCGGTATTCGCGATGTGATCTACATTATCATTATGGTTATTGCAATTCATGCACTTGAGTCGTACGTCTTGAATCCCAAGTTCATGTCCAGCCGTACTGAGCTGCCGATCTTTTATACGTTCGTGGTGCTTTTGGTCAGCGAAAAACTATTTGGCACCTGGGGGTTGATCGTTGGCGTTCCGATCTTTACTTTCCTGCTTGATATTATGGGGGTTAAATCGATCGGCAGCAAAAAGGCTGTTAAAAAACAAAGTGAATAAATGTTTTAGCAACGTTTCATATATCTGCTATGAAAAACAGCATTTGTGATCAAACCTAATGAATAGGTTTTGGAAAAGTCAGCAGCGGCTAAGGTCGAGGCTGGCTTTTTTATGCTTAGCGTGTTTGGCAATGTTATTGAAGATCGAGAAGTTTTTGGTCGGGGTTGGCTTTTTGATTGCACTTAATTTGCCTGGCTTTTGTTGTTGGTCATCAAAAAACGCCCTTTTCAAATTGTTAATTAAGACAAAGGTCAACCACCATTGACTTTAGTCGATGGTGGTTGACTTATGTATTATAGTTGACTTATGTATTATAGTTGACTTATGTATTATAGTTGACTTATGTATTATAATAGTAGAAAAGTTCCATTCAAACAGGATGGAGCTTTTTTTATAATATTGACAATTTACGGATTACACTTCATAATAAAGCCGTTGTTGTTATGAATGTACTTAAATTAAAGCGCATTTAACTTGATATAAGTTATAATGTTCGCTTTTATGAAACGGAGGAATCGCATCTATGACTGATCTAGAAATTGCCAATGCTGCTGAAATGGAACCTATTACTAAGATTGCTGAAAAATTAGGTTTAAGTGCCGATGAAATCGAACCATACGGCAAGTACAAGGCTAAGATTGATCTGCCAGTCAAGGAAGCACCAGACAAAAAGCACAAACTGATTCTGGTTACCTCAATCAACCCAACGCCGGCTGGTGAAGGTAAGTCGACGGTTCTGGTTGGCCTGGGTGATGCTTTGAACCTGCTTGGTCACCAAACCGTAATTGCAATGCGTGAACCATCCATGGGCCCAGTCTTTGGGATCAAAGGTGGCGCAACTGGCGGCGGCTACAGCCAAGTCGTACCAATGGAAGACATCAATCTGCACTTTACGGGGGACCTGCATGCTTTGACCAGTGCTAACAACACGCTGGCTGCTCTGATCGACAACTACATCATGCGGGACAACGAACTGAATCTGGACCCACGCCGCATTATCTGGAAGCGCGTGGCTGACGTAAACGACCGGGTGCTGCGGCACGTGGTTACTGGTTTGGGCGGTATTATGCAAGGGGTACCGCGTGAAACCGGTTTTGACATTACGGCGGCTTCCGAACTGATGGCGATCCTTTGTCTGTCTAAGGACCTGGCTGATTTGAAGCAGCGGATTTCAAAGATCGTGGTTGGCTACACCTATGACCAAAAGCCAGTTACGGTTGGCGAACTGGGCTTTAGCGATGCCATTACGATTCTGCTTAAGGATGCCTTAAAGCCAAATCTGGTTCAAACGTTGGCGCACACGCCGGCTATCGTTCATGGGGGCCCATTTGCCAACATCGCCCACGGCTGCAACTCAGTTCTGGCTACCAAGACGGCTCTGCAGCTGGCGGACTACACGGTTACGGAAGCTGGCTTCGGTGCTGACCTGGGGGCTGAAAAGTTCCTGGACATCAAGCGGCCAGTGTTGGGCAAGACGCCAGACGCGCTGGTAATCGTGGCTACGGTACGGGCACTGGAATACAATGGTGGCGCAGCACTTGCCGATCTTAAGGAAGAACAGCTGCCAGCGCTTAAGAAGGGCCTGGCCAACTTGAACCGTCACATCAAGAACATGCAGCGCTATGGCCTGCCTGTCGTTGTTGCCATAAACCACTTTACTTTTGACACTGAAGCCGAAATTAAGACGATTGAAGACAACTGCCATGAACTAGGGGTCAACGTGGTTCTAGCCGATGCCTGGGCTAAAGGCGGTGAAGGTACGGTTAACCTGGCTAAGGAAGTTGTCAAACTGGCTGATCAACCAAGCAATTTCCACGAGCTTTACGATGTTGAAGGCGACTCGATTGAAGACAAGGTTAACACGATTGCCAAGACCATCTATGGTGCCAAGGATGTTGAATTCTCCAAGAAGGCTCAAAAGCAACTCAAGAAGTTCCATGAAATGGGCTGGGAAAACATGCCGGTCTGCATTGCTAAGACGCAGTACTCATTTACCGATGATCAAACGGAACTGGGTGCGCCAACCGACTTTACGTTCCACATTCGCGAATTCGTTCCTAAGCTGGGCGCGGGCTTTGTCGTAGCACTGTCTGGCAGCGTGATGACGATGCCTGGTCTGGGTAAGAAGCCGGCTGCCGTTAACATGCACATTGACGGTGAAGGCAACATTACCGGTTTGTTCTAAGATTACTAAAGAAAAGGGCGCGGCGGGCGCTCTTTTTTGCGTTGGGATCATTATGATAAAGACGAACATTATAATTCTCTTATTTCTTCTGGTTCGTGAAAAATCTTGTTTTTGCCGAAAACTTTTGCTATGCTAGAGACAGTTTTTAGGAGGTGCCATTGTGAGCAGTGAAATCAGCGTGGTCATGGGCAGCAAGTCCGATTGGCCAACAGTTAAGCAAGCATGTGATATTTTGGATCAGTTTGGCGTCAAGTACGATAAGCAGGTTATCTCAGCGCACCGAATGCCAAATGAAATGTTCGATTTTGCCCAGCACGCGGCAGAAAATGGCGTTAAGGTCATTATTGCCTGTGCCGGTGGGGCCGCTCATCTGCCAGGGATGATCGCGGCCAACACACCATTGCCGGTGATTGGGATTCCAGGGCAGACCAAGGCGTTGGGCGGCATGGACTCGCTGCTTTCCATCGTGCAGATGCCAGCAGGGATTCCAGTAGCTACGACGGCGATCGGCAATGCCGGGGCCAAGAACGCTGCTTTATTGGCCATTCAGATTTTAGGCATCAATGACCAAACGCTGCAGGACAAGATCGTGGCTTTCCGTAAAGAAATGCATGACAAGGCGGTGGCCAGCAATGCCGAACTTGACTAAGCATCAAGAAGCCTACATTGAACAAGGCAAAACAATTGGCATTATCGGCGGTGGTCAGCTGGGGCAGATGATGGCTTTTTCTGCCAAAGCAGCCGGAATGAAGGTTATTATTTTGGACCCCACACCACAGTGTCCAGCCGCTCAGGCAGCCGATGATCAGATCGTAGCGCCCTATGCCGACGTGGCGGCGATCAAGGAACTGGCGCGGCGGGCTGACGTTTTGACCTATGAGTTTGAAAACGTTGATCTGCAAGCCTTAAAAGACGTTGCTGATCAAGTCGCCATTCCTCAGGGGACCAATCTTTTGTACACGACCAAGAATCGGATTCGCGAAAAAACGTTTTTGCGCGACGCGGGCCTGCAGACGGCGCCATTTGCAGCGGTCAAGAATCGGGCTGATCTGAACGCGGCCGTGGAAAAACTTGGCTATCCCTGTGTCTTAAAGACCTGTGAAGGCGGCTATGATGGTCATGGTCAGATGGTATTAAAGAGTGCGCAAGACTTGGATGATCCGATTACTGAAGAAGTACTGCAGTATGGTGATGACATCTTGGAAGGCTGGGTACCATTTAAGATGGAATGCTCAGTTATGGTAGCGCGCAATACCGATGGCGATATTACCGTCTTTCCAGTCAGTGAAAACATTCATGCTCATGAAATTCTGCATCTGAGCATCGTGCCCGCCCGTATGCCGGTTGAATGGCAGCAGCGAGCTCAGCAGATGGCCGAAAAGATTGCCGAAGCGATTGATCTCAAAGGCATCTTGGGCGTCGAGATGTTTGTCGGTGCAGATGGTCAGCTCTACGTTAACGAACTGGCACCCCGGCCGCACAACTCTGGCCACTACACGATCGAGGCCTGCAACTTTTCGCAGTTCGCGGTTCACAATCGGGCAATCTGCAACTGGCCGCTGCCTAAGATCAAATTGATGAGTCCAGTCGTGATGGTCAATGTCTTAGGGCAGCACGTGGCTGGCACGCGGCGCTTGATTCATGAATATCCGCAATGGCATTTTCACGATTACGGCAAGGCTGAGAGCCGTCACAACCGCAAGATGGGACATGTTACCATTTTGACCGATGATATTGAAGCAACGTTAAAGCAAATTAAAGATTCCCATGTTTGGGACGATGAATAGGAGAAAAGATTAATGATTGATCGTTATACCCGTCCAGAAATGAAGAAGCTGTGGAGCGATGAAACCCGCTACCAATGTTGGCTGGCCGTAGAAATCGCGGCTGATGAAGCCTGGAGCAAGCTGGGCAAGATTCCGGCCGAAGACGTTGAAAAGATTAAGCAGAATGCCAAGTTCACCGTTGAAGGCATCCAAGAAATCGAAGCCGTTACGCACCATGACGTGATCGCCTTTACGCGTGACGTTTCCAAGTCGCTGGGTCCCGAACGCAAGTGGGTGCACTATGGCCTGACCAGTACTGATGTCGTTGATACGGCGCAAGGCTACCAGCTTAAGCAGGTCAACGAGATTCTGCGTCAAGACATCAAGGACTTCATGGAAATCCTGAAAAAGATGGCCAATGAATACAAGTACACGGTCTGCATGGGCCGGACACACGGAATTCACGCTGAGCCAACGACTTTTGGCCTCAAGGTTGCCCGCTGGTACTCTGAAATGAAGCGCAACTACGAACGCTTCGAACACGCGGCAGCTGGCGTTGAAGCTGGCAAGATTTCTGGGGCCGTGGGAACGTTTGCTGAAGTTGATCCGCGGGTTGAACAATACGTCTGCGAAAAGCTCGGTCTGCGGGCCCAAGAAGTTTCCAGCCAGGTACTGCCACGGGATCTGCATGCTGAATACATCGCCGCTTTGGCTTTGATCGGGACCAGCTTGGAAGAAATGGCGACTGAGGTTCGTTCCCTACAGCGGACGGAAATCCATGAAGTTGAAGAACACTTTGCCAAGGGTCAAAAGGGTTCTTCAGCAATGCCGCACAAGCGCAATCCAATCGGCTCCGAAAACATCTGCGGCTGCGCGCGGGTATTGCGCGGCCATGTCGTTACGGCCTACGAAAACGTGGCGCTGTGGCATGAACGCGACATTTCTCATTCCAGTGCTGAACGGATGATTCTGCCAGACACGACGGCACTGTTGGACTACATGCTGCACCGTTTTGGCCGCATCCTGGCAAACCTGGACGTCTTCCCTGAAACCATGAAGAAGAACATGGACAAGACGCTGGGCCTGATCTACTCTGGCCGGGTACTGCTCAAGCTGGTCAAGTCCGGCATGACACGGGAAAATGCCTACGATCTGATTCAGCCATACACGGCTAAGTGCTGGGCCGAACAAGTACCATTCCGGCCACTGCTGGAAGCTGACCCAACCATCCAAAAGCAGCTGACTAAAGAAGATCTGGATGATGCCTTTGACTACCACTGGCACCTGCGTCATGTTGACGACATCTTCAAGCGGGTTGGCTTAGACGATTAGTTATCATTAAACCAAAGCATCGATTGAAATGATCGGTGCTTTTTTGTTTGACTTGAAATCGATTAAAACACGAACTATAAAATTAAAAACCAGCTTTAGTTAAACGTTAAACTTAGAAAAACCATTATTTTATGATTAAAAACTGAAAAAGGTTCGGTTGTAAGCTTGACGATTTTTAAAAATATGCGTACGATAATAGCAGGATTTAACGAACAATTTTCCGTTAACCAATTCATCAATTCGTTTTTAGCCTATAAGGAGGGCAATCAAAAATGGAAAAGCTGTTATATACCGGCAAAGCAAAGCAAATGTGGCAAACCGAAGATCCTGACGTTTTACGGGTTGTTTACCTGGATCAGGCAACGATGCTCAACGGTAAGCGTAAGGACCACTTTGACGGAAAGGGCGAAGCAGCCAACGACATCTCAACGCTGGTCTTTGAATACCTGATTGATAACGGCATTCCAACTCACTTCATCAAGCGCCTTTCTGAAAAGGAAGAATTGGTTAAGAAGTGCCACATGTTCCCGCTGGAATTCGTTACGCGCAACGTCTGCGCCGGCCACTTTGCCTCCCGCTTCGGCCTGGAAGACGGCATGGAATTGGCCGAACCGGTTGAAGAAACCTTCTACAAGAGCGATGCTTTGGACGACCCATTCGCCAATGAATCTGACGCGGTTGCCATTAAGGCCTGCACGCATGAAGAATACCAACAATGCTGGGAACTGGCCCGTCGCTGCAACAAGCTTTTGACGCCATTGTTTAAGAAGGCTGGCATGAAGCTGGTTGACTTCAAGCTGGAATTCGGCAAGCTTTCGGATGGCTCACTGGTGCTGGCTGATGAATTCTCACCTGACAACTGCCGTCTGTGGGACATCAAGACCAACGCTCACATGGACAAGGACGTCTTCCGCAAGAACCTGGCCGATCTGACCACGACCTATGATGAAGTTTACGCACGCCTGCAAGAAGCCGTTAAGGAGGACTAATCAAATGACTACCGTTCGTATTTACGTTACCTACAAGCAATCTGTTTTTGACCCCCAAGCCGAATCCGTTTTAAATGCCATCCACCAGTTGGGGCATGAAGAAGTCAAGGATTTGACGGTTGGCAAGTTCTTTGATCTGCAGGTTGAAGGCGATCAAGCAGCCGTTGAAAACACGGTTAAGGAAGTAGCTGAATCGCTGCTGGTCAACTTCAACATTGAAACGTACAAGTTTGAAGTGCTGGAGGCGAAATAAATGAAGATTGCGGTCATTCAATTTCCAGGCTCGAACTGTGACATCGACCTGTACTCGGCGCTGCATGATGTCTGCAATGCCGACGTCGAATACGTTTCACACAAGGCCACGAGTCTGGATGGCTTTGATGCGGTTATGCTGCCAGGGGGCTTTTCCTATGGCGACTATCTGCGGGCCGGCGCGATTGCTCGGTTCGCCAACGTTATGCCCGCTGTCATCAAGCTCGCTAATGAAGGCAAGCCGGTTTTTGGTACCTGCAATGGCTTCCAGATTTTAACGGAAGCGGGCCTTTTGCCAGGTGCTCTGAAGAAAAACGACAGTCAAAAGTTCGTCTGTGAAACGGTGCCTTTGGAAGTCGTTAACAACAACACGCTTTTTACCACGCAGTACCAGGCTCACGAACGCATTGCCCTGCCAATTGCACACGGTGAAGGCAGCTACTACGCGGATGAAAAAATCTTGGATGAGCTGGAAGCCAATCATCAAGTCGTGTTCCGCTACGCAAGCGAAAATCCCAACGGCTCTTTACGCAACATTGCGGGGATCGTCAACAAGCGCGGCAACGTATTGGGCATGATGCCCCACCCAGAGCGCGCCGTGGAAGCACTCTTGGGTTCGACGGACGGTTTGCGGCTGTTCAAGTCTTTATTGGAAAACGGTACGGTTAAGACGGAGGCATAATTAGAATGAAGCAAGCAATGACCCCTGAAGAAATTAAGGAAAAGAAACCATATCTCGACTGGAGTCTGTCTGAAAAAGAATATGACTACATCAGCGAAAAGCTGCTGCACCGTTTGCCAAACTACACGGAAACGGGCCTTTACTCGGCAATGTGGTCCGAGCACTGTTCCTACAAAAAGTCCAAGCCAGTGCTGCGACTGTTCCCCAACAAGAATGACCGGGTTTTGCAAGGGCCTGGTGAAGGTGCTGGTGTCGTTGACATTGATGACGGTCAGGCAGTCGTTTTCAAGGCCGAAAGTCATAACCACCCATCAACGGTTGAGCCATACCAAGGTGCGGCTACTGGTGTCGGCGGGATTTTACGCGACATCTTCAGTATGGGTGCTCGGCCAATCGCTTCCTTAGACTCGCTGCACTTTGGCGAATTAAGCGATGCCGAGACACGGATGAAAGTCGATGGCGTTGTGCGCGGGATTGGCGACTACGGCAACTGCATGGGGATTCCAACCGTCGCTGGTGAAACGACCTTTGATCCTTGCTACAAGGGTAATCTGCTGGTTAATGCCATGAGTGTGGGCTTGATGGACCAAAAGAACCAGCAGGAAGGGAATGCCTCTGGGGTTGGCAATGCCGTGATGTACGTTGGGGCCAAGACTGGTCGTGACGGGATTCACGGGGCAACGTTTGCCTCGGCTGACTTTGGCTCTGGCAACGAGTCACAGCACTCGGCCGTTCAAGTCGGCGACCCATTCATGGAAAAGCTGCTGATGGAAGCCTGCCTGGAACTGATTCAAGATCATGCGGAATGGCTGGTCGGCATCCAAGACATGGGTGCAGCCGGGATTGTTTCTTCCAGTGCCGAAATGGCTTCTGAAGGTAACTCAGGGATGGACCTGGATCTTGATTTGGTACCGCAGCGTGAACCTGGGATGTCAGCTTATGAGATCATGCTGAGCGAGTCTCAGGAACGGATGCTTTTGTGTGTTAAGAAGGGTCATGAAGAAGACGTTAAAAAGATATTTGACTACTATGATCTGGAAGTCGTAACGATTGGCCGGATCACGGAAGGTCACCAATACGTGCTGCACCATGATGGTCAGGTAGTCTGCGATATTCCGGTTTCAACGTTGACGGATGACGTTTTGGAAGTTGAATCTGAAGAACGAAAGCCACAGCGCTTAATCGATGCTGAAAAACAGGCCAACTGGACGCCAGTGATCGATGACGTGGCTGAAGTCTACAAGAAATTACTGACGCAGCCAACGATTGCCGACAAGTCTTGGATCACGCGTCAATATGACTCACAGGTGCGGACTTCAACGGTGGTTGGTCCTGGTTCTGATGCCGGTGTTATTCGCGTGCGCGGCACCAAGAAGGCTCTTTCAATGACGACGGATGGCAACGGTCGCCTGGTTTACTTAAACCCATACGTCGGTGGTAAGATTGCATTGGTTGAAGCAGCCTCCAACATTATTGCTTCTGGCGCATTGCCATTAGCCATTACGGACTGCCTGAACTACGGTGACCCAACCGATCCCGAAATCTTCTGGGAACTGCATCATTCAATCGAAGGGATGGCTGAAGCTTGCCGCGTCTTTGATACGCCAGTTATTTCCGGTAACGTATCGCTTTACAATGAAAACAACGGCTCGGCCATTTACCCAACGCCAATGGTCGGTATGGTGGGTCTGATCAAGGATGCCAAGTACGTCATCCCATCCCGTGTGCAACATGCTGGCGACAAGCTGTACCTGGTCGGCAAGACTGGTAATGACTATGCCGGTTCCGAACTGCAGAAGATGATGACGGGTGATATTGCCGGGACACTGGCTGACTTTGATCTGGAGCACGTCCATGACTACCTGAGCCGCCTGCTGAAAGCTGAACAAAGCGGTCTGGTAGCCAGCGCTCATGACTTGAGTGAGGGTGGCTTGGCCGTGGCGGCTGCCGAAACGGTCTTTAAGACGGAGCTGGGCTTAAACGCTGATTTCCGTGCTCTGGATAAGAAGCAGTTCTTCAGTGAAACGCCGGGCCGGATGCTGGTCAGTGTGGCACCAGAAAATGTGGCGGCCTTTGAAGAAATCATGCAAGACGATGCAATGCCAGCTGGTGAGGTCGTAGCAACGCAATGGCTGGAAGTCCATCTGGCTGATGCTGAGCTCAACTTGCCAGTAGCTCAAATGCAAAAACTTTGGGAGGAAGCTTTGCCATGCGCAATGAAATCAAAGGACTAAATGAAGAGTGTGGGGTTTTTGGCGTATTTGGCGTGCCAGAAGCCAACCGAGTCACCTACTTCGGTCTGCACAACCTGCAGCACCGTGGACAAGAAGGGGCCGGGATTGTCACGACTGACGGCGAACATCTTTATCAGCACCGGGATCGTGGCCTGCTTTCGGAAGTCTTTGCCGATCCAAGCGATATGGAGCGCCTGGTCGGGGATGCCGCGATTGGTCACGTTCGCTACGGTACCAGTGGCCACAACTCGATCAACAACGTGCAGCCATTTCTGTTCCATTTTCATGATGGCGACATTGCGATGGCACATAATGGCCAGCTGACCAACGCCGTCACGCTGCGCCGCAAGCTGGAAGACAACGGTGCCGTTTTTCAATCAGATTCAGACACTGAGATTCTGATTCACTTGATTCGGCAAAACATTCACATGGGCTTTATGCCGGCCTTAAAGAAGACGCTGAACATGGTCAAGGGGGGCTTTGCCTTCTTGTTCCTGCAAAAGGATCGGTTGATTGCGGCTTTGGATCCTAATGGCATTCGGCCACTTTGCCTGGGTCAGATGCCAAATGGCGCCTATGTCGTAACCAGTGAAAGCTGTGCCCTGGATATCGTGGGTGCCAAGCTGATTCGCGACGTTCAGCCAGGCGAGCTGCTGGTGATCGACAAGGATGGTCTGCATGAGGATCGTTATACTGATGACACCAAGCTGGCCATCTGTTCAATGGAATACATCTACTTTGCCCGTCCCGACTCCATTATTCATGGCGTAACGGTGCACAGTGCCCGCAAGCAGATGGGGCGGCTGTTGGCCAAGGAACAGCCAGCACCTGATGCCGACATGGTCATTGGGGTGCCGAACTCCTCGCTTTCTGCAGCTTCTGGTTATGCGGAAGCAGCTGGTCTGCCTTATGAAATGGGGCTGATCAAAAACCAATACGTTGCTCGGACCTTTATCCAGCCAACGCAGGCATTGCGGGAACAAGGCGTTAAGATGAAGCTTTCGGCTGTCCGCGGGGTTGTTGCCGGCAAGAACGTGGTCGTAGTCGATGATTCAATCGTGCGGGGGACGACTTCCAAACAGATCGTCCGGATGCTGAAAGAAGCTGGCGCCAAGTCGGTTCATATGCGGATCGCCTCGCCGCCATTCCGTTTCCCATGCTTTTATGGGATCGATGTCTCCAACCGAGCTGAACTGATGGCGGCCCATTATTCCGTCCCTGAGATGTGTAAATTGATGGAAGCCGACTCATTAGGATTCTTGAGCGTTGATGGCGTCGTTAAGGCCATTAACGTTCCGGATGCCGGTGATGCACCATATGGCGGGCTGACGGTGGCCTACTTTAATGGCGACTACCCAACGCCGCTGTATGATTTTGAAGAAGGCTATCTTAAGTCGTTGAACGAACAAGAAAAGCGCGCGCGAAAGGAACGACTCTCCAAATGAAGCGGAAACGTTATGAAGAAGCCGGCGTCAACGTCAATGCCGGTTATGAAATGGTAAAAAAAATCAAGGATGCCGTTGCTTCAACTGATCGTCCCGGCGTTGTCGGTGGCATCGGCAGCTTTGGCGGGATGTTTGATCTGACCGCGGTTGCCGGCTTGACACATCCAATTCTGGTTTCAGGTACGGATGGCGTGGGGACCAAGCTTTTGATCGCCCAAAAGCTGAATCGTCATGACACGATCGGTATCGACTGCGTGGCCATGTGCATCAACGATATTCTGGCCCAGGGCGCGGAACCACTGTTTTTCCTGGACTATATCGCAACGGGCCACAATACGCCTGACAAGATGGCCCAGATCGTATCTGGCGTGGCAGAAGGCTGTCGTCAAGCCGGGGCGGCCCTGGTTGGCGGGGAAACGGCCGAGATGCCTGACATGTACAGTCAAGATGAGTACGATCTGGCTGGCTATGCTACCGGTGTCGTTGATCAAGACAAGATGCTGACGACGGCCTTGCCAAAAGCCGGCGACGTTTTGATCGGGCTGGCCTCATCCGGGATTCACTCTAACGGCTACTCGCTGGTGCGTCAGGTACTGTTTAAGGATAATGACGTTAAGCTCAGTGATCAGCCGGCCGAACTGAATGGCCAAACGGTTGGCGAGGCATTGTTGACGCCTACGCGTATCTATGTCAAGCCGGTGCTGCCGTTGATCAAAAAGGGCCTGATTCACGGGGTTAGCCATATCACTGGTGGCGGCCTGCCAGAAAATCTGCCGCGGATGTTTGCTGACTCGCTGCAGGCTGTGGTTGATGCCAGCACCTGGCCCAAGCTGCCGATTTTCAGCTATCTGCAAAAGATGGGCGACTTGGATGCTGATGATCTGTACGGTACGTTTAACATGGGGCTGGGGATGATTTTAGCCGTGGCGCCAGAAAACGTTGCTGCTGTTCAGGATGCTTTAAAGCAGGCTGGCGAAGACTCATGGCAGATCGGCCGACTGCAGGATCGACCAGCTGATGAAGAAAAACTGATTATTGAATAAAAGAGGCAAGAACATGAACGTGGCAATTTTTGCCTCGGGGAACGGGACCAATTTTGAGGTGCTGACCAAGCATTTTCAAAATGGTGATATTCCCGGCAAGGAAGCCCTGCTTTTTTGCGATCACCCCGATGCTTACGTAATCAAACGCGCTCAAAGACTGGGCGTTCCATATGAAACTTTTACCGTGAAGTCTTGCGGATCCAAGCAGGCCTATGAAGAAAAAATCATGGCCGTGTTGAAGCAATACGACATTGACTTTATCGTTTTGGCTGGTTATCTGCGCATTATCGGACCAACGATTCTTGATAAATACGAAGGCAGCATCGTCAACCTGCATCCTGCTTGGTTGCCGGAATATCCGGGCCTGCATTCGATTGAGCGGGCCTTTGCCGATCATCGCAAAGAAACCGGCGTTACGGTTCACTACATTGATTCAAATCTGGATGCGGGGACGATTATTGCCCAGCGGCATGTGCCAATCTATCCTGATGACACGGTCGACACGCTGGAGACGCGGGTTCACGAAACCGAGCATGAACTGTATCCAGAAACCGTTAAGAAAATTTTGACTGAACGCATTGCAAAGGAGAAAAACAACCAATGAAACGTGCATTAGTTAGCGTATCTGATAAGACCAACCTGGTGCCTTTCGTTAAGGGCCTGAGTGAAAATGGCTTTGAAATCGTTTCGACTGGTGGAACGAAGAAGACGCTGGACGAAGCCGGCATCAAGACCATCAGTATTGAAGAAGTTACCCACTTCCCAGAGATTCTGGATGGCCGGGTTAAGACGCTGAATCCATATGTTCATGGTGGCCTGCTGGCGCGTCGTGACGTTGCAGAACACATGGACACGTTGGACAAATTAAATATCACGCCAATCGATCTGGTCTGTGTCAACCTGTACCCATTCAAGGAAACCATCGAAAAGCCAGACGTTACGCTGGCCGATGCCATTGAAAACATTGATATTGGCGGTCCTTCCATGGTTCGTTCAGCAGCCAAGAACTATCGCGACGTGACGATCGTAACTGATATCAACGATTACGAAACGGTACTTAACGAAATCAAGGCGCACGGCAACACGACGCTGGAAACGCGGACGATGCTGGGGGCCAAGGCATTCCGGACTACGGCGGCCTACGATGCGCTGATCTCGCAATACCTGACCAAGCGCCTGGATTTGGAAGACCCCGAAAAGCTTACGCTGACCTACGACTTGAAGGATACGATGCGCTACGGCGAAAACAGTCATCAAAAGGCTTGGCTGTACGAAGATCCAATTCCTAAGAAGTTCTCAATCCTGGAAGCCGAACAGCTCCACGGCAAGAAGCTTTCCTACAACAACATTAAGGACGCCGATGAAGCGCTGCGCAGCGTACGCGAGTTTGATGAACCAACCGTTGTCGCTATGAAGCACATGAACCCTTGTGGCATTGGCCGCGGCGAAACGCTGGAACAAGCCTGGGATCGTGCCTATGCAGCTGACCCAGTCTCCATTTTTGGCGGCGTTATTGCTTTGAATCGGCCGGTTGATCTGGCAACGGCCGAAAAAATGCGTAAGATCTTCTTGGAAATCATCATTGCGCCTGACTTTGACGAAGATGCCTATGCCGTTTTGGCCAAGAAGAAGAACATTCGCCTGCTCAAGGTTGACTTCTCAGCCAAGGACGAGCCAACGCGGCATGAAGTCGTTTCTGTCATGGGCGGGGTGCTGATGCAGGAACAGGATACGCTTAAAGAAGACTGGCATGACTGGGAATGCGTCACGGACGTCAAGCCAACTGAAGAACAGCTCAAGACGATGATGTTTGCCTGGAAAGCCGTTAAGCACACCAAGTCCAATGCCATCGTGGTTGCCAACGATGAACGGACGCTGGGCGTGGGCTCTGGTCAGCCTAACCGAATCGATTCTTTGAAGATTGCGGTCAAGCATGCCGGCGATGCCATTGATGATCGGACGGTAATGGCATCTGACGCCTTCTTCCCATTCAACGACTGTGTCAAGTTTGCCGGTGAACACGGCATTAAGGCCATCGTACAGCCAGGCGGTTCGGTTCGGGATCAAGAATCGATCGACATGGCCAACGAAATGGGAATTGCCATGGTAATGACGGGTGTTCGTCACTTCCGCCACTAATTGCGTTTGCAGGTCCGCGGATTGATTTTCGCGGGCTTTTTTGGGTGAAAGAGGTTTAAAGAATGGAAAAGATGAAATTGCTGGTAATCGGCGCCGGTGGTCGTGAATTTGCCATTGCCAAGAAGCTCAACGAAAGTCCTCATGTCGACACGGTTTATTGTGCACCGGGCAATATCGGCATGGTGACGGCGGGAATCGTGCCTTTAAACATTGCCGAAGACGATTTTGAGGCACTGATTCAATTTGCTAAGGATCAATCAATTGCCTGGACGTTTGTTGGCCCTGAAGATGCTTTGTGTGCTGGGGTCGTGGATGCATTCCAAAAAGCCGACTTGAAGATTTTTGGCCCCAATCAAGAAGCCGCTCAGCTGGAAGGCTCTAAGGACTACGCGCTGAATTTTATGAACAAGTATCACGTGCCAACTGCCAAGCATGAGACGTTTACGGATCTAAAGTCGGCATTGGCGGGGTTAAACGACTTTGCACGTCCCGTAGTCATCAAAGCCAATGGTCTGCAGGGCGGCAAGGGAGTCGTGATTGCGCAGACGACGCCAGAAGCCGAGGACACGATTACGGAAATGTTTGAGCTGGGCGAAGAAAAACTGGTCTTGGAAGAATGTCTGGTGGGGCCGGAATACTCCATGTTTGTCGTAGTTCAAGACGATCAATACCGGATTTTGCCAATGGCGCAGGATCACAAGCGGGCCTACGATGGCGATAAGGGTCCCAACACGGGTGGTATGGGTGCCTACAGTCCACTGCCGCAGCTTAGCGATGCCGAACGTCAACGCATGATTCATGATGTCGTTGAACCAACCGTCAGCGGGCTGCACCAGGCAGGCTACAACTACCATGGCATCATCTACATTGGTCTGATGCTGACGGCGGATGGCCCTAAAGTCATTGAATATAACGTGCGGCTGGGCGATCCAGAAACGCAGGTCGTCTTGTCACGACTGAAAACGGACCTGGTTGAGCTGATCGATGCCAACGTCAATGATCAGCCGATGCCTGCCATTGAAGAACGTGACATTGCCGTATTGGGCGTGATTCTGGCTTCTAAGGGCTATCCTAAAAAGCCGGTGCATGGTCAGGCGCTTGGTCCGTTCCCAGCTGCTAAAGACATTGCCATTGACTATGCCAACGTTAAGGGACATCTTGATGAGCTGCATGGTGACGGCGGCCGGCTTTTGATGGTGATTGGCGAGGATGTCGATTTGCAAAAGGCCCAAGACAAGGTTTATGACTATCTGGCTAAATTAGATGAGCCGGAATGCTTCTACCGTCATGACATTGGCGACAAAGCCTTGAAAGATTAATTAAAATAGCGAAAACGGTCGGCGACTCAGTCTGAGCTGCCGGCCGTTTTGATTTGACTGCTGGCCTGTTGATGAGGCGCTGATGATTCGATTGCTGCTGCCCGATTGTTTGCTTTGAAAAGGTCAATGCATGCTTAGGGTGAAACGGAAGCTGATTGCTGGATGGTCTTCGTTTGACGCATTTTATCAAGATCGTTGCCAAGTCAGGATGCTTGTTTAATTATTGCTAGCCGGAAATCCCGTGACTCTAATCGGTGCTGGTTAACCAGTTTGTGATTGGCCGAGGGACTGCCTGATCATTGGCGTTTTTGGCTTTTTGTGTTAAAATTAAAAATAGATTAAAATAAAATGAGAGTAAAAGGACGTGGAAAAAATGGAAGACAGCGTCAAGCTCAACATTTTGCAGGAACTGATCCAAATCAATACGGTCAATGGTCATGAGCAGCCGGCTGCTGAATATCTTAAACAGGTATTGAGCGATCATGGTATTGAATCTGATCTGATTGCCCTGGCAGCTGGTCGTACGAATCTGGTTGCTGAGGTTGGCGAACAGGAAGGCCCGGTGCTGGCTTTGGCGGGACATCTTGATACCGTAGACGTTGGCGATTCAAACAAATGGCAGCATAATCCGTTCTGCGGTCAGGTAATTGATGATGCTATCTATGGCCGTGGCAGCGTCGATATGAAAGGCGGCCTGGCAGCAATGGTCAACACCTTGATTGAGCTGAAGGAAGCCGGTCTGCCCAAACATGGCAAGGTTCGCCTGCTGGCAACGGTTGACGAGGAAATTGGCGGTCTGGGCTCGCTTGAACTGACGCGGCAAGGACTGGTCCGCGATGTTGATGCCATGATTGTGGGCGAGGCGACGACCAACCGCTTGGAATACGCACACAGCGGCTCGTTTGACTACCGTGTGAAATCATATGGCCGCCTGGCGCACAGTTCCGATCCCAGTCTGGGTATTAATGCCGTTGCCAATCTGGATCGCTTTTTTGAATATGAGCGGCATGCGTTTGATGACGTAAAGGCAAGCCCCAGCCTGGGCAGCCTGATTCACAGCGTTACGGTCTTTCACGGCGGTCGCCAGCTCAACTCGATTCCTGACTACGCTTATCTGGAAGGCAACGTGCGGACGATTCCGGAATTTGACAATACGGCGGTACAGAATCGGCTCCAGACGCTGGTGGATCGTTTGAACGCGGAGATGGATGGTCAGTTTGAATTAGAGGTCGTAGCCAGTTTTATGCCAATGGCGACTGATCCGGCTGATCCGTTCGTTTCCCTGGTGCAGCAGTCATATCAAACCGTTGCCGGGCAATCGCTGCCGCTTGCCGTTTCGCACGGTGCCACGGATGCCTCGCGCTACATATTGGATGAGCACCGTTTTCCAATCATTGAATGGGGACCGGGCAAAGAAGAAATGTCGCATCAGGTTGATGAAAGACTGTCAGTCGCGGAGTATCTGCAGGCGGATCAAGTCTATCTGCAGATTGCCAAGGATTTTTTTGGCGAGTCCTAAAATCGTTTAGGCAGCAGCCAGCTGGGTTTAGGCGGTTGAGTTGATTTTAAAATCATGACGAATTAAAAGAATGCTGGAATTAGGTAAAAAAGGTCAACTATACATTGGTGACCTTGCAAAATAAGCGGCACACTGCGCCATATTAACTAAAAGTGTGGTCTTTGGGCAGCTGGTCGCCCGTCAGCGAAAGCTATTAAAAACCTGCCACGGTCGTTGAATTTTTGATACGATAAAGTCAACAAAATGAAAATGGAGCGGTGACAATGGAAAAATTCGATCGTCTGGCAAAGCGCGTTGGCAATTTTTTTGAAGGCTTTATGGAAGCGGCGATGGCAATTCTAGGGCTGTGTCTGATCTGCTTTATTTTTGTAGAATTATGGCACTTGGTTGAACTGACACCGTTTCTGAGTGGTGCTAAGATATCGATCGACTCGATATTAGGCAGCTTGATCAATTTCTTTTTGCTGCTTGAGTTTTTGGCGATGGCAGCTGCCGCTATGCAGAATCATGGTCACCTGGCAGCTGACTTTTTGATCAGCTTAGGAATCACGGCCTTGCTGCGGGGATTGATTGCCGAGCATGAAGCGCCATTGCAAAACGTGCTGACGTGCTTGGCAATTTTGGCCTTGATTGTGGGTGAGATTTTGATGCACTGGCAAAACAATCGCGAACAACATCACAATAAATAAGTGCTTGCTATTGGCACAAACGAAAATCTGATTTAAAATATATCTTGAATTGTTGTGTATTTTATATACGGCTTACCATAAAGAAGAAAGAGGTCAAACGAACAATGGCTAAATTAGTACTGATTCGTCACGGTAAAAGTGAATGGAACAAGTCCAACCAATTTACTGGCTGGGTAGACGTTGACTTGGCTCCGGAAGGTGTTGAACAAGCAAAGGCTGCCGGTAAGGCACTGAAGGAACACGGTCTGGAATTTGACTACGCCTACACTTCCGTTCTGAAGCGTGCCATCAAGACGCTGCACTACGCACTGGAAGAATGCGACCAACTCTGGATTCCTGAATTCAAGACTTGGCGTCTGAACGAACGTCACTACGGCGCTTTGCAAGGCAAGAACAAGAAGAAGGCTGCCGAAAAGTACGGTGACGAACAAGTGCACATTTGGCGTCGTTCCTATGACGTACTGCCTCCACTGCTGAGTGCCGATGACGAAGGCTCTGCAGCTAAGGACCGTCGTTACGCTAACCTGGACCCACGTGCCATTCCTGGTGGTGAAAACCTGAAAGTTACGCTGGAACGGGTTATTCCATTGTGGCAAGACGAAATTGCACCAAAGCTGTTGGACAACAAGAACGTAATCATTGCTGCCCACGGTAACTCCCTGCGTGCTCTTTCCAAGTACATCGAAAACATTTCTGACGAAGATATCATGAACCTGGAAATGGCTACCGGCCAACCAGTTGTTTATGACTTCGATGAAAAGCTGAACGTTTTGAGCAAGGAAAAGTACTAATAATTTCTAATTTCTTAAACGTTCTTTAAAGACTCGCGAATCGCTCGCGGGTCTTTTTTTCTTTATCGGTCAATAAAAAGAGTTGAGTGGTTGACTTACCAAGCAAAAAACAGTCCGGCTTTTGCACTTAATAATGGCAATCGTACTGAATTTACCCGTTTTAGCCCAGTAACGGTGCTTGGCCGTTGGATCAGTTAAAAAAGCCTTGTTATTTAAGAAGCCGATTCGTGATTTTGTGAAGACTTTGTAAAGCATAGACGTTGACGGTGGTACAATCTCAAAGATGTGTTAAGATACACGAAGAACATTTTTAAACATAATTAATTAAAAAGAGGAGAATTGAATTAATGAAACGCAATCACTTGCCTCTCAAAGAATTCATCAATCAATTAAAGAGTACGCTGAAGGGCAAATATAACGCCGCGGTTTGGCCGATTGCCGGCATCACGCTGCTTTACCTGGCGTTGACGGCTCTTTTGGCACTGCTGTTCACTCGCAGCGCTATGATGCTGGGGTATGCCACGATGCTGATTATGTACGGCATGATCAGTCAAGTGCTGCTTGCAGTGGTTGAGGCATTAGGTATCTTGATTTTGTGGTTCTTGGTAACGTTTGGCATGTACTTTGTCAACATGAGCATCCTTTACAGCTACCAGGATCAAATCAAGAATCCTAATCTAAAAGTCAGTGCAACGACGATCTGGAAGCACTTTAAGCATCTGAATAAAAACCAGCTGCTGCGGCTGACGCTTTACAGCAGTCTGTTCATCTTCTTATGGACGCTGCCGTTGGATATCGTGGCAGGCTTGGTAGCCAAGAACCAGGCACTGGTAATCGCAGTTCGGATCGCCAACTTCTTGATTACGTTCTGGAAGACTTTGGAATACTCGCAGGCACCATTGCTGTACCGCGACCAGCAGCCAGCCTTTTTGGGACAGTCAATGCGCCATGCTTTGACAGCTAGTCGTCGCTTTATGGGTGGCAAGAAGCTTTCATTCTTCACGGTTGAATTGGTAGTCAGCTTCCTGCCGATGCTGGTATGGGGTGCGATCTTTGGTGGATTGGCCTACTACGGCAATTACACGGCAACCTACTTTGTTATGTATGCTGGTTTGATCATCATGCTGTTGGGCTTTTGCGCCTATGCTCCAGTTGTCTACCTGGCAACGGCTCAATTTTATGAACAAAGCAAGCCGCAATCGCCAATTTCGGTTGAGGATGCTTTCGTTAAGACCTTCAAGCCAGTTGAGGTATTGACTGGCGAGGCTTATGACGATGCTGCTGATGAGCCAATAGCAGTTGACGATCGTGAGCCGATTGTCGAAAATCAAAAATAATCTTAAGCGTGTCATCAATCATGATGGCGCGTTTTTTATTTGCTAAGAATTTAATTTTAGGTGATTTGATAGGAAATGAAGCAGCTGATTTAAAAACACAGGTTTGTGATTATGAAATCTAACGATGGTTAAAAATGGATAACGATTACAATTTTCGGCAATCATACAACGTTTTGCCGGGAGGGTAACAAAGCCGTTCTGCTTTATTGATTTTTTTGAAAAAGTTTGAATTTGTCGTTGACATTTGATTGTAACCTCGGTATATTAGATAACGTTGTCGCGGCGATGAGCTGTTGATCACTTGAGATTGACGACTTTTCGTCTAACTATCAAGAAAAGTTATTCAAAAAAGTTCTTGACAGGTAGTTGACAATTTGTTAAACTGATTAAGTCGCTTGCTTGAAACAAGCGGGCAACGGTAGACCTTTGAAAACTGAATACAGTTTCGACGAACACAAATGTGCAGG